>Ga0056909_1000040_pt1 | contig 248250 bp, 235 predicted proteins | sample EBPBio102011_DNA_FD_62115 | JGI IMG/M metagenome (GOLD analysis project Ga0056909, IMG submission 62115) | Wastewater treatment Type I Accumulibacter community from EBPR Bioreactor in Madison, WI, USA - Reactor 1_1/10/2011_ DNA | ecosystem: Engineered > Bioreactor > EBPR > Anaerobic-Aerobic >... | reverse complement strand
GGCGCGTGTGGCGGGCTATGATCCGCAGGGGAGGCAGGTGGCTGTCATCCCCACGGGCGCTCGCCAGACCTCTTGCCCGGCCTTTGGCGGGGCGGGGCTGACGACACTCTTCATCACCTCAGCGCTGCAGGGCATGTCCGATGCGGCCCGCGCGGCAGAGCCGCAGGGCGGCATGACCTTTACCGCCCCCACCCAGGCCCGTGGCCAGGCCGAACATCCGGTGATCCTGTGACCAACTTCCGTACTCTGGGCGTCTGCTACTATCCCGAACATTGGCCCGAAGCCCAATGGGCCGAGGATGCCGGCCGCATGAAGGCGCTTGGCCTGACCTGGGTGCGGATCGGCGAGTTTGCCTGGAGTCGGATGGAACCAGAACCGGGCCGGCTGGAGCTTGGTTGGCTGGATCGCGCCATTGCCACGCTGGGCGCGGCGGGGCTGCAGGTGGTGCTGGGCACCCCTACGGCAACGCCGCCGCGCTGGATGCTGACGCGCCACCCCGACATGCTGGCCATCGACAAGGAGGGGCGCCCCCGCGGCTTCGGTTCGCGCCGACATTATTGCTTCAGCCACCGCGGCTATCGCGAGGAAAGCGCCCGCATCGTGCAAATCCTTGCCGAGCGCTATGGCCGGAACCCCCATGTCGCGGCCTGGCAGACCGATAATGAGTATGGCTGCCATGACACCGTGCTCAGTTACTCTCCTGCCGCGCGCGCTGCCTTCCGCGACTGGCTCGCACAGAAGTATCAGTCGCCGCAGGCCCTCAACCGCGCCTGGGGGAACGTCTTCTGGTCGATGGACTACGCGAGTTTCGACGAGATCGACTTGCCCAACCTGACGGTCACCGAACCGAACCCGGCGCAGGTGATGGATTTCCGCCGCTTTGCGTCTGATGAGGTCGTGGCCTTCAACCGACTGCAGGTGGACATCATTCGCCGCCATTCCGACCGGCCGATCACCCATAACTACATGGGCATGATCACCTCCTTTGACCATTTCAAGGTTGGGGCCGATCTCGACTTCGCATCCTGGGATTCGTATCCGTTGGGCTTCCTGCTGGATCGGGTCGACCATCCGGCAGAACACCAGCGCGCTTTCGTCCGGCAGGGCGACCCGGATTTCCAGGCCCTGCACCACGATCTTTACCGCGCTGTCGGGCGCGGGCGCTGGTGGGTGATGGAACAGCAGCCAGGCCCGGTGAACTGGGCCCCCTGGAATGCCGATCCCCTGCCCGGCATGGCCCGCCTCTGGGCCTGGGAGGCCTTTGCCCATGGGGCCGAGGCTGTCTGCTACTTCCGCTGGCGCCAGGCGCCTTTCGCGCAGGAGCAGATGCATGCCGGGCTCTTGCGCCCCGACAGCGCTCCGGCGCAGGCTTTTGCCGAAGTCGCGCGCGTCGCCGCCGAACTGGCGGACCGGCCGGTGGTTCCCGCAGGGCCTGCGCCGGTTGCCATGGTCTTCGATTATGAAAGCGCCTGGGCCTGGGAAACCCAGCCGCAGGGCCGCGACTTCAGCTTCTTCAAGTTGTTCTACGAGATGTACCGGGGCCTGCGCCGCCTGGGCGTGACCATCGACATCCTGCCGCCCGATACGGCCGATCTGTCGCCCTATGCGCTGGTGCTGGCGCCCGGCCTGATGACGGTATCGGCGCCGCTGCGTCAGGCGATCGAGGGGTACCGTGGCCTGTTCCTCGCCGGACCCCGGACCAATCACAAGACCGTCGATTTTGCCATCCCTGTGCCGCTGCCGCCGAACCTGCCCGGGCTCGACTGCACCGTTGCCCGTGTCGAAAGCCTGCCGCCGCTGGTCATTGACCCTCTGGCGCAGGGGGGCGGCGTGCATCGCTGGCGCGAGAGGCTGGAAACCGGCGCAGACGTGGTCGAGGCGCTGGAAGATGGCAGCCCCATCCTCGTGCGCACAGGCGGGCTACATTACCTCGGCGCCTGGCCGACCGACGACGCGCTGGAGCGGATGCTTGCGCGGCTCGCCGATGAGGCGGGCCTGGCGACCGAGCGTCTGCCCCCCGGCCTGCGCTGCCGGGATAGTGGCAGCGACCGGTTCTGGTTCAACCACGGGGCCGAACCCGTCACCTACAAGGGCCTGACCATCGGCCCTGCCGATGTTTTCTGGCAGCGGCGCGAGGCCTAGGCCGAGCCACCCTCAGGACTGGTCTTTCTCGATGACCTGACGCACTTCGGGCGCGGGTTGGAACCGCCAGGCGCGCCGTGGGCCGGCCATGACATTGAGATAGTAGAGCTCGAACCCATGCGGCGCGCCGCAGGGGTGGTGGCCGCGCGGCACAAGCACCACCTCGCCGTCTTTGACAGCCATGCATTCGTCCAGGCTGCCGTCATCGGTATAGACCCGCTGGATCGCCCATCCCTCGGCAGGGTTCAGTCGGTGATAGTAGGTTTCTTCCAGGTAGGTGATGCGGGGAAAGTCATCCTCGTCATGCCGATGGCTGGGATAGCTGGACCAGTTGCCCGCCGGCGTGAAGACCTCGGTCACCAGAAGGCTGTCACACCAGTCTTCGCCCTCCATGGCGATGTTGTTGATCCATCGGGTGTTCGGACCCTTGCCGCGCTGGGTCAGGGTGATGCCCTCGGGCCCGATGCGGCGGGCGGGGTGGCCGCCACGGCCCGGCGCGGTGCAGACGGCGATGACGCAATCGGTTTCCGCCACGGCAGACCAGTGGCTGTCGTTTGGCACATAGAGGCAATGCGGCGCGGTCTTCTCGAACACGCTCATCCGCTCGCCCAGCACGCCCCAGTCTCGACCAGCCGCTGTGAAGCGCGCCTTCCCCTCGACCATAACCAGGATCGCCTCGCGCCCGCCCGTGGCCTCCTCAGCGGTTTCGCCCGCGCGCAAGTGGTAGAGCGCAAAGCCCACATAGCGCCAGCCCGCCGATTGCGGCGTGATGTCATGCACTTTGCCATGCCGTCCGAACGGCTTGCGTAGCAATTGGCTCATCGGTCTGCCTTCCCTTCCCTGCGACAGTCCAGACCTGTCAGATCAACCCGGCCTCGCGCGACAGCCGCTTGAGCGTCGCCAACCCCAGCGTCTGATACAGCAACGGATTGCGCAGCTTCGGGTCCTGTTCGGCTTCGATCACGATCCAGCCATCATAGCCCGCGCCCTTCAGCAGCCCCAGCAGCGGTGCAAAGTCGATGGCCCCATCCTGGTCGCCGGGTACGGTGAAGGCACCGGCAAGCACGCCCTGCAGGAACGACAGCCCCTCGGCCCGCACGCGGTCACAGACGGGACGACGGATGTTCTTGGCGTGGAAATGAGACACGCGGTCGACATGCCGGGCCAGGACCTGCGCCGGGTCGCCGCCCCCAAAGGTGCAATGGCCCGCGTCGAACAGAAGATGCACATGCGGGCCAGTCGCGGCCATCAGCGCGTCGATCTCCTCGGGGCTCTCCACGATGGTGCCCATGTGGTGGTGATAGACAAGTGTCACGCCCTGGCTGGCGAGATATGCGGCAAAGGCCTCGAGCTTGGCACCAAAGGCAACCATCTCCTCCGGGGTCAGGCGCGGGCGATCATTCACCGGGCGGGACGGATCGCCGTGAATGGCGTTCGAGGTTTCACAGACGATCATCACCTTGCAGCCGTTGTGGCGCAATTTGGCCAGATGTCCCTGGCAGGCGGCAATCTCGTCCTCGACCGACTGAACGAGAAGGTTGGTCGAATACCATCCCGAGATGAAGGCCAGCCCATATTCTGCCAGCAGTGCGCGCAGCGCCTCGGGGTCGTCGGGCCAGCGATGGCCATTCTCGATCCCGTCAAAGCCGATCTGCCGACCGGCCTCGTCAAGGATGCGGGCGGTCGGGATGTCGGCCCCGATCGTCTGGTCGTCGTCATTGGCCCAGGCGATGGGGTTCGTGCCGAAACGGATCATCTGTCACCCTCAGTTCGTCAGCCGCGCGCGGGCGGCGTTTGCGATATAGCTTTCATAGGCGGCGCGCAGCCGCTCGGTGCCGCCGACCTCGGGCACGGCCACATCCCACCATTGCCCAGCCCCCGGCAAGGCATCGCCCGGACCCGGTACCGGTGTCGTGTCGATCACGATCACGGTGGGCTTGCGCTTGCCGCGCGCGTCGCGGATCGCCTGTTTCAGCCCCTCGATGCCCTCGGCCTTGACCGCATGGGCCCCCATGCTCGCTGCATGGGCCACGTAGTCGATCTCGGGCTGCTCCTCGACGGTGCAGTCCTTGTAGAGGTTGTTGAACTGCACCCCCCCGGTGAACTGTTGCAGTCGGTTGATGCATCCGTAGCCGCGGTTGTCGGTCAGCACGACCGTGAAGGGCACCTGGCGCATCACTGCCGTGGCGAGTTCTGCATTCGACATCATGTAGCTGCCGTCGCCAACAAAACAGATCACTTCACGCTCGGGTTGGGCCAGCTTCAGCCCCATCGCCCCGGCGATCTCATAGCCCATGCAGGAATAGCCGTATTCCATATGGTAGCCGCCCTGCGAGGGCTGCCAGAGCAGCTTGAGCGCCCCAGGCATGGTGCCGGCCGCGCACATGGCGATCGTTGCCTCGGTGGCCACGGCCTGCACAGCGCCGATCACCTGCGCATCGCTGGGAAGCGCGCCCTCGGCCACGGGCGATCCGCACTTGGCATCGACCGCCGCAAGCCAGGCGGCCCGCGCCCCGGTATCGGGCGCTGCGCGATAATCGCCGATCAGCACCGACAGCTTCTCAATGGCCACCCGCGCGTCGGCGACCAGCGCCGTGGCGCCGTGCTTGGCCGCGTCATAGCCATGGGTGTTGATCGAGACGAGCCGCGCCTCTGGCGCGAAGAGTGTGCGCGAGCCCGTGGTGAAATCCTGAAGCCTGGTGCCGATCCCGATCACAAGGTCGGCCTCGCGCAGGGCGGCATTGGCCGAACCGGCCCCATCCACGCCCGCCGCACCGAAATTCATCGGGTGGGCCTGGGTCAGGGCCGACTTGCCGGCCTGCGTCTCTGTCACGGGAATCTGGTGGCGGATGGCGAAAGTGCCAAGCGCGTCCTCGGCCCCGGAATAGATCACCCCGCCGCCCGAGACGATCACCGGGCGCTTCGCCGCGCGGATCAGGCCCGCCACTTCGGCCAGTTCGCGGGCATCGGGCTCGGGGCGGCGGATGTGCCAGACGCGTGGAGTGAAAAACGCTTCCGGCCAGTCGAAGGCCTCGGCCTGAACGTCCTGACAGAAGGCAAGGCACACCGGGCCGCAATCGGCCGGATCGGTCATCACCCGCAGCGCGCGCGGCAGTGCGCTCAGCAACTGCTCGGGCCGCGTGATGCGGTCGAAGTAGCGCACTACAGGGCGGAAGCAGTCGTTCGCGCTGACTGTACCGTCGTCGAAATCCTCGATCTGCTGCAGCACCGGGTCGGGCCGACGATTGGCATAGACATCTCCCGGCACGAAAAGGACGGGCAGCCGGTTCACATGTGCCAGCGCCGCCGCCGTGACCATGTTGGTCGCCCCCGGCCCGATGGACGAAGTGACAACATGCGCCTGCCGCCGGGCCCGTCCCTTGGCAAAGGCGATGGCAGCGTGGGCCATGGTCTGTTCGTTCTGGCCCCGCCAGGTAGGATAGGGTGCGTTCAATCCGGCCAGCGCACCATGCTGGGCCTGCTGCAAGGCCTCGCCCATCCCCGCCACATTGCCATGGCCGAAGATCGCCCAGACACCGGGCAGAAACCGTTCGCCCTCTTCGTTCATCTGGACGCTCAGCCAGCGCACCATTGCCTGCGCTGCGGTCAACCGAAGGGTGGTCATGCTATTTGCCTCCTGCCGCGGCGCGCGCGGTATCCCATAGCCCGCTCAGCCTGCGGAACCGGCTTGCCATCTCGGCCACCGCGGCCGTGTCTTCCATCGCGCCGGCCATCCAGGCCCGGGCGACATCGCCAAAGATCGTGCGGCCCACCGCGAAGCCCTTGACCAGCGGAAAGCCTGCGGCCACCTCGAAGCTTGCGGCAAGCTCGGCCTCGGGCGCGTCCAGCCCCAGCACCACGATGCCCCGGGTGTAGCGGTCATTTTCTTCGATGGCGCCTATGGCATTGGACCAGGCCGCCCGCGTCTTCAGCGGCTCGAGCTTCCACCAGTCGGGATAGATGCCCGCGGCATAGAACTGGCGGATCAGCGTTGCGGTCGTTGTGTCATCGGTCGGGCCGACCTTCGACGGAATGACTTCCAGCAGGAACTCCAGATCGTTGCGCCGCGCCGCAGTGAACAGGCGCAGCACCGTCTCTTCCTGCGCGGCGCGCAGCTCTGCTGGATCGTCCGGGTGGCAGAAGCAAAGCACCTTCACCACGTCCTCGCGCGCCCAGGCCTCAAGCCCGCCGCAATCGGGGCCAAGTTCGGGCTCCAGCGTCAGCGGGCGGGAGCCCGGCCATTCGCAGGGCCGCCCGATCCAAAGGCCCGTACCGCTGGCCGCCTGCAGCGCGGTCCGCCCGATGCGGTTGTCGCAGAGGATGCCATAGCCCGGACGCCCGGCCTGAACCTCGCGCGCCGCAGCAAGGCAAAGCTGCTTGAAGCGGTCGCCCTTCGGCTGGCTGTAGCCCGGCATCTCTTCCAACTGCAGCCTGTGGTCGAAGGCGAAGATGCGGTAATCGGTCCAGTCCGGCAGGCCGCGCCGGGCCCGGTTGGTCGACCAGTGCAATTGCTCAAGCTCGGCATCGTTGCGAAGGTCAGGCCGCACCACGCCGCGCCGCAGGAAGAAATCCAGCTCGATGCGTGAGGGATAGGCCGGCGTGCAGCCATGCCGGCTGACCGCGAAAGCCCCGCAGGCATTGGCATATTCCAGCGCGCGCGGCCAGGGCTCGTCATCCAGCCAGCCCCGCAGCAGGCCCGAGAAGAATCCGTCGCCCGCCCCCAGCACATTGAAGACCTCGATCGGAAAGCCGGGGCCGGCCTGCCCTGCATCCAGGCTGTCGGGGATCGCCCCTTCGAAGGCAACCGCCCCCGCCGCCCCGCGCTTGCAGACCAGCGTCGCAGCGGACACCGCCCGCACCGCCCGCAGCGCGGCAATGGTGTCCGTGGTACCGCCGGCGATGTGGAACTCTTCCTCGGTGCCCACGATCAGGTCAAAGAGGTGCAGCGTCGCCTGAAGGGCTGCCGTCACCGCAGCACTTTCCACGAAGCGGCTTTCGCCCTCTCCATGGCCTGCGACCCCCCAGAGGTTCGGACGATAGTCGATGTCCAGCGCCGTCCGCGCGCCATGCCGGCGCGCCAGACCCAGAGCCTTGAGAACCGCGGCCTTTGTGCGGGGATGCGACAGGTGCGTGCCCGTCGCCAGAACCGACCGTGTGTCGGCGATCAGCGCCTCGTCGATATCGTCTTCGCAAAGCGCCATGTCGGCACAGTTCTCGCGATAGAAGATCAGTGGAAACTGCTCCTGGTCGCGGATGCCCAGGATGACCAGCGCCGTCAGACGCTCGGGGTCGGTTCTGACTCCGCGCACATCCACGCCTTCTCGCACCAGTTGCTCGCGGATGAAGCGCCCCATGTGTTCATCGCCGACCCGGGTGATCAGCCCCGAGCGCAGGCCAAGTCGCGCCGTGCCGCAGGCGATGTTGGTCGGAGAGCCGCCGATGTACTTGCGGAACGACCCCATGTCTTCCAGCCGCCCACCCACCTGAGCGCCGTACAGATCCACCCCCGCGCGACCGATCGTGATCAGATCCAGCGTCTTCGTCATGTCCTGAAATCCTCGCGGCAGGCCGTCTTTCCATGCCGGCAGCAAAGGTATCTTCTGCCGCCTTCGTCAAGGCCTTGCCGTATCGGATGCGCCGGAAACACAAAGACCACGGGCAACCTTGCCCGTGGTCTTCCTGTCCGGTCAGTGCCTTGTCGCAGCAGTCAAGCTGTTGCGGCAGCCCGTTTGCGCCGCCGTACGGCAACGCCCAGCGTGCCCAGTGCCGAGGCTAGGATCAGCGCAGCAGGCGGCAGCGGAACCGCGGCAATCGTCGCGATGTTGCTGAACTCGAACGAGCCCTTGTCCTGCCATGCAAGGAAACGCAACTCGTCGAACTTCACGCCCGAGAGAGACAGGAGCGCAGCACCGCGCCCGGGATACTGGATCACGTTCGGATCGAGCCAGCCAAACTCGGCACCCCAATAGCTCGCCACCAGATTGCCGTTCAGGAAGAACTCGATCTTGTTGGCCGGATCGGGCGAGGCCCAGAGCAGGGATAGGGCCGTCTGTGCCTTGCCAAAGCTGAGCACCGCTTGTTGGAAGTAGGGAGCGATGTTGTCGGTCGGCGCAAAGACGGCAAAGAACGGGATCGTCTCCCAGCCGGGGTACGACGGCGTCAGCGGATCATAGTCACCATAGACGCCGCCATAGAAGGGCGAGCAGGCGTTGCGGCAGGGGTCCAGCCCGTCGGGTCCCGGCGCGATCGGATATTCGGCGCTGGGAAGCACGGCCGGCGTTTCGACCCAGCTGGCCGATTTCGGCAGCGAGACCGATTTTGACGGATCGACCAGCGACCAGGCGTCAGCATCTCGCGCGATCAGGGTGGGGGTCAGCGTCGCGGCGGCGACAGGCAGCGGAACCGCAAACAGGCCCGCCAGGATCAGCATTCTCAAAGCGTACATTCTTTTACCCTTTACGCGCCTTAGGATTGCCACAATCAGCGAGGCGTCAAATATGGAGTTAGCATCGCGCCTGCAATGGCCGCAACGCCTGGTAAGGGTTTACTGTTGCCCGAAACAGGAATGACTGTAGCCGGATTGGCACAGCAACCAGGGCACAGGCCGCGTGGTCGGTCGGGGCCAGGCCCGCCCGTGTTGGCAGGACGGCCAGGCGGACCGCTGGTATCGGCCCCAGGGCCTGCGGCGGCAAGGCCGTGCAACCAAATGAAAACCCTGGCCCTCTATGCTGGCCGCGGTCAGCATTTGCCGCACTGCGGGCAGACAGGTCACCCCGACCTGCGCACCTGCACCGCCGGAACAGCCCGCCAAGTCCGTTGTGGCGGGCCTCGGTCCTCGATGGTTCCGATTGGCCCGGGTCCGGCCGCAAGACCGAATAGACCCCGCCAACCGCATTTGACGTTACGGAACGAGACGGAAACTATTTGTGAAGAGATTAAGGCGGTGCCCCAACATTGACATATTCTCGCACAGGGCCCAGATAGGAGGCTCGGAAGGGGGCTTCTGATCGGAACGTCTGTTCCCTTGTAGCAAGTGTTTTGGTTTCTCGGTGGCTATTCCCGAGAGACCGGTACAGGGGGCAAAACGGAACATCGCCATGTGGCGGGTCAAGCCTGAGGAGCGTGTTGTGGACGGTAATCGTGTTTGGACGGAAGGTGGCCTGGGGCCAGCCTTCGTTGGTTTTTCTCAACCCAAGATCGTGATGGTGACCGGTGGCGCCGGCTTTGTGGGTTCGCATCTGTGCGAAGCCCTTCTCGGCCACGGCCATAGGGTCATCTGCGTTGACAATTTCCAGTCGGGGCGGCGGTCGAACATCGAGCATCTGCTCGGAAACGCGCGGTTTCGCTTCATCGAGGCAGACATCATCCAGCCCTTGATGATCGACGGGCCCGTCGACCAGATCTACAACCTTGCCTGCACCGCCTCGCCGCCGCTTTACCAGCGCGATCCGATGCACACGTTCCGCACCTGCGTCTTCGGTGCGATGAACATGCTTGAACTGGCCAAGGCCAAGGGTGCGCGCATCCTCCAGGCCTCGACCTCCGAGGTCTATGGCGACCCGGAGATTTCGCCGCAGGCCGAGGGCTATCGCGGCGCGGTCAACACCATGGGGCCGCGCGCCTGCTACGACGAGGGCAAGCGCAGCGCCGAGACGCTGTTCTGGGAATACGGCGCCCATCAGGGCGTCGAGACCCGGGTGGCGCGCATCTTCAACACCTATGGCCCGCGCATGAGCCCCGAAGACGGGCGCGTCGTGTCGAACTTTGTCGTCCAGGCCCTGACGGGCGCCGACCTGACGATCCATGGCGACGGTCAGCAGACCCGGTCCTTCTGCTATGTCGATGATCTGGTCGAGGGCCTGATCCGCCTGATGGCCTCCGACACGCGCGAGCCGGTGAACCTGGGCAACCCTGGCGAGTTCACTGTCGCCGAGCTGGCAGACAAGGTCCTGCGGATGACCGGCAGCACCTCGCGCCTGGTGCGTCTGCCCATGCCGATCGACGATCCGCGGCAGCGCAAGCCCGACATCAGCCGCGCGCAATCCGTGCTGGGCTGGGCGCCGCTGATCCCGCTTGATCAGGGGCTGGCGCTTACCATCGCGCATTTTGCGCAAGAACTGTTCCCGCACGGCCAAACCGAAGTCGTGGCAGCGTGACATGGCGGATCAAGCTTCGGTCCTGGTAGCTGGCGGCGCCGGGTTCATCGGGTCGCATGCGTGCAAGGCTCTGGCGGCGGCTGGCCTGCGGCCGGTCGCGTTCGACAACCTCTCCACCGGCCATGCCGACTCCGTGCGCTGGGGGCCGCTGGTCGAGGGCGATTGCCGTGATGCCGATGCCGTGGCGCGCGCGCTGGCCGATCACGGCGCATCTGCCGTCATCCACTTCGCGGCCTCGTGCTATGTCGGGGAATCCGTTCAGGACCCGGCAAAGTACTATGACAACAACGTAGGTGGTGTCCTGGGCCTGCTGGAGGGGTGCCGCCGGGCCGGCGTCGCGCGCGTGGTCTTTTCGTCCAGCTGTGCGACCTATGGCATCCCGCAAGCGCTGCCGATCCGCGAGACGACACCGCAGCAGCCGATCAACCCCTATGGCCGCACCAAGCTGATCGGCGAGCAGATTTTGCGCGACTTCGCGGCCTATGGCCTGCGCCATGTCGCGTTGCGCTATTTCAACGCCGCCGGCGCCGACCCGGAGGGCGAACTCAGGGAACGGCACGATCCCGAAACGCATCTGGTCCCGCTTGCGTTGATGGCGGCGGCCGGCACGGGCCCGGCGCTGACCATCCTGGGCGACGATTATCCCACGCCCGACGGCACCTGCATCCGCGACTACATCCATGTGGCCGACCTGGCCCGCGCCCATGTCATGGCCGTGTCCTATCTGATCGACGGTGGCGAAAGCGTCGCGCTGAACCTTGGCAGCGGTCAGGGTCAGTCGGTCCGCCAGGTGGTCGAGGCCGTGGGCCGGATCACCGGGCAGGCCGTGCCGTTTTCCATCGGGCCGCGCCGCCCCGGCGATCCGCCCGAACTGGTGGCCGATCCGGCACGTGCCGAGGCGACGCTTGGCTTCCGCACGCAGCTGTCGGATATCGACACGATCATCCGCGACGCCGCCCCCAGCTTTGGCCTGAGCGTCCGCCATGGCTGAGCGGCGCGCCCTGCCCCATCTTGGCCTGATCCTGACCGGACGCCGGCGGGCCAAATACATCGTCCTGATCCTCGTCTGGGCAGCGGCCATGCTGTTCTTCTGGCAATGGTGGCTGCGCCCCGAGCATGTGACGACACCGCTGCGCTATGGGCTGGTGACGGCGCTCCTGGCCTGGATCTCGGCGCTTCAGGTCTACTTCATCTACTTCTTCCTGCGTGCCGTGCGCTCGACGGCGCCCGATCCGCAGCCAGGCCAGTTCCGGGTTGCGATGATCGTGACGAAGACCCCGTCGGAGCCTTTCTCGGTGCTGCGCCGCACGCTCGAGGCGATGCTGGCCCAGGACCTGCCGCATGACACCTGGCTGGCCGATGAAGACCCCTCGCCCGAAACCGCGGCCTGGTGCGCGGCCCATGGCGTCCGCATCTCCACGCGCAAGGGTCGGCAGGACTATCATCAGGCGACCTGGCCCCGGCGCACACGCTGCAAGGAAGGCAACCTTGCCTTCTTCTACGACCACTGGGGCTATGCCGACTATGACATCGTCGTGCAGCTTGACGCCGACCATGTGCCGCAGCCTGGCTATCTGTGCGAGATGTTGCGCCCCTTCGCCGATCCGGATGTGGGCTATGTGAGCGCGCCGAGCATCTGTTCGTCGAACGCGGCGGCCAACTGGGCCGCCCGCACCCGGCTTTACACCGAGGCCGCCTTTCACGGCGTGCTGCAGGCTGGCTACAGCGATGGCTATGCCCCCATGTGCATCGGATCGCATTATGCCGTGCGCACGGCGGCGCTGAAGTCTGTGGGAGGACTTGGCCCGGAGCTGGCCGAGGACCATTCGACCACCATGATCCTGAACGCAGGCGGCTGGCGCGGCGTCCATGCCATCGACGCCATCGCGATCGGCGACGGCCCCGCGACGGTGGCCGACATGATCACCCAGGAGTTCCAGTGGTCGCGCAGCCTTGTGACGCTGCTTTTGCAATACAGCGGCCGCTATCTGCCGCAGATGCCCCGGCGTCTGCGCTTTCAGTTCCTGTTCTGCCAGCTTCTCTACCCGGCTTTTGCGATCACGCTGGGGCTGATGTACCTGATGCCGATCCTGGCGCTGGTCTTCGATGTGACCTATGCCAATGTGACTTTCCCGGGCTACCTGCTGCATGCCCTGGCGCCCATCGCGGCAATCCTGGCGATTGCCGTTTCGCTGCGGCGCGACAGGCTGTTTCGCCCCGTCGATGCCCCGGTCATCGCCTGGGAGAAGGTGCTCTTTGTCCTGTTGCAATGGCCCTGGGTGTTCTGGGGCTGCGTGATGGCGCTGCGCGACCGGATCACTGGCCGCTTCGTCGATTTCCGCATTACTCCCAAGGGCGAGGCCGCGGCGGCGCGGCTGCCCGCCAAGGTGCTGCTGGTCTATACGGCCCTCGCGCTTGGCTCGATCCTGCCGGTGCTTCTGGTGCCGGGGGTCGAGCAGACAGGTGGCTTCTACCTGCTCGCGCTCTTCAACGGCATTCTTTATGCCACGGTGGTCACCGTGACCGTCCTGCGCCACCTGATCGAGAATGGGCGGCCTGGGGCGCTTGGCGATCTGGCTGTGCAGGCGGCTGTGGTGGTGCTGTTGCTTGGCCTGTCAGTGCAGGCTCTCTCGATGCGGGGTGCCACTGGGGCGCAGGCGCTGATGATTGGCCTTGACCAGGCGCAAGTGGCCGAACCGCTTTATGTCGTGGCAGGTGCCGGCAGTGGTCCGGCGGGTCAGGTCAAATACCGGTTCATCTTGCCCTGGTGACAATGTTATGCGGGCGCTGTCCGCTGGAAGGAACAGCTTATGACACAGATCACCCATTTGGCCCGGATCGCGGCCCTTGTCGGGGTTTCGTTGCTGGGTGGCCTGGCTGCGCTGGCCGCGCCTCCGGGACCGCTGCCCTTTGGCGCCTATGATCCGGGTGGGGACTTCTCTGACGACCCCGATCTGGTGATCGAGCATTTGTTCCTGCCCTGGGAAGACGTCTTCCTGCCTTCGTTGCAGGATGCTGATGCCTATGCCGTGGCGCGCAACCGTGCGCTGGTGGTGACGATCGAGCCCTGGACCTGGACGCGGAACGAGCGGAACACGGCGCAGGACCTGCGGGAAGGCATTGCGACGGGCCAGTATGACCAGAACATGCGCGACATCTGCGGGGCGCTTGGCGGGCTGCAAAGTCCTGTCACCGTACGCTGGGGCCATGAGATGGAGGTGCGCGACGGGCAGTTCATCTGGTCGGGCTGGGATCCGCAGGAGTACATCGCCGCCTATCGCCGCATGATCGACATCTGCCGGGCCGAGGCGCCGGGGATTTCGGTGATGTGGTCACCCCTGGGCGAGCCGGGGATGGAGGCCTATTACCCGGGGGACGACTACGTCGATCTGGTGGGTCTGTCGGTCTTTGGCTACCAGCCCTATGACCAGTTGAATTTTGACCGCGACCGCAGCTTCGAAGAGATCCTGGCGCCGCGCTATCAGCGGGCGGCGGTCTATGGCAAACCGGTGGTCGTGGCCGAGCTGGGCTACAGCGGTGATGCCGACTATGTCGCGGCCTGGGAGAACACCGTGCGGCAGGCGCGGCCGGATATGCCGCAGCTGGTGGGGGTGGTCTATTTCAACCAGAGAGAGGTCTATTCCTGGCCGGACAACCTGGGTTTCCCCGATTGGCGCGTGAACGAGCGGATCATTCCCTGATCAATTTCAGGGGCTTGCGCGATCAGTTCGCGTAGCAGGCGGATTTCTTGCCGAAGCCCGCGGGCGAGCAGATGTAGGAGCCGCGGCCGATCTGGACGCGGGCGCCCGCCACCTGATCGCCGGTCGCGCTGGCCTGGATCAGCATCGGGTTGACCTTGCGCTTGGCCAGCCAGTCATAGGTCTGGTAGCGCATCTCGCCGGGTTTCAGGGAGCGTTCGGCCTGGGCCGGGCCGGCAAATGTGACCGATGTCAGGACAGCCAGGGCCAAAGCCGTGGCGAGGGAAAGACTGTCCTTTGAAATCAGTCGCATAGGCGGAAACCCCTGTCTTGAAGGCGCCACCGGACAGGCCGGGACAGGCGCTTGTTCCACGATCAGGAAGGGTCGAATCTGGCAGGATCTTGGCCAGTATAGGATGAATCGTGGCTCGCCCAAAGGTTGAGAAATAGTAACCGCCGGAGAGGATCATTGTCCCCGGCTGGGGAACAAGCGGCGGGGTTTCGGGGCCCGGCGGAGGACCGGAGGCCGCCCGAAACGCGCCATCCGCGCGCGGTTCGGCGAATCGCGATGGGGTGTCAGGCCCCCGTCTGGAAACCGTCTGGAAACCGTCTGGAATCTGTCTGGCAATCGTATGTAGACAGAAACGGTCAACCATTCGCTGCCGGGCTGGACGAAACCGCGGCCCCGGGGCATGGTGGCGACCGACCTAGAGGCCCCGATGGACACGCTCGACCCCACCAACATCAGCCAGCTGACGCAAGTGATCAGCCATGTCATCGCGCCCTCGTTCCTGCTGGGGGCGGTGACGGCGCTGGTCAGCCTGGTCTTTGCCCGGATGGGTTCGGTGGTGGACCGGCTGCGAGAGCTGAACGCCATTCCCGAGACGAACGAGACCCGCGCCTGGCTGCGCGAGGACCTGCCGCGCCAGCGCCGGCTGCTGGGGCTGCTGAAAGTGGCGGCGGTGCTGTCGCTGGCCTCGGGCGTGATGACGGCGCTGCTGATCATCCTGGCCTTTGCGCTGGCGATCCTGGACCATGACCATGCCCATGGGATGGCGCTGCTGTTCATGGTGGCGATGGCGCTGTTCATCGCCGCCTCTGTGGTGATGGCCGTGGTGGCGGTAACCAGCGTGACCGAGTTCGACCACCATCACGCAAGGTAGGGGTGGGGCGCCGTCCTGCGCCGCCAACGAATTGTTAACCCCTCCTGCGCGAGCGTTGCGGCATGCCGCGCTATCTTCGCCCGCGCCGGCCTGGCGCCTCGATCTTCTTCACCGTGACCCTGGCCGACCGGGGGTCTGACCTGCTGGTGTGGCATGTCGATGCGCTGCGCGCGGCCGTGCGGCAGACACGGGCAGAGCGGCCGTTCGCGATCGACGCCTGGGTGGTGTTGCCCGACCATATGCATTGCGTCTGGACCCTGCCCGAGGGGGATGCGGGGTATTCGGTGCGCCTGGGCGCGATCAAGGCGCGGTTCTCGATGGCGCTGCGGAGGGCGGGGTTCCCCCCGCCACCCCATGAGGCCGGGGATGGCCGCGAAGGCGGGGTGAACCGGAATGGCGGGGTGAACCGGAATGGCGGGGTGAACCCCGCCCTACGGAAGGGTGAGGTTGGCCTTTGGCAGCGGCGGTTCTGGGAGCATCACATCCGCGACGAGGCCGATTGGCAGGCGCATGTGCGGTATTGCTGGATCAACCCGGTGAAGCACGGGTTTGTCGCAGAGCCGTGGGAGTGGCCCCATTCGTCATGGCACCGCGACAACCCGTAGGGCGGGGTTCACCCCGCCGAGGCCAAGCAACGCGCCGCATTGGGGACGATGCCACGTAGGGCGGGGTTCACCCCGCCGTGGCGCGTGGGTGGAGACGTGGGAAAGGCCGGGCGCAGATGGCGGGAGGGTGGCCGGGTACGGCGGGGTGAACCCCGCCGTTGCCGAGTGACGCCGCGCATGGGTGGACGATGCCGCGTAGGGCGGGGTTCACCCCGCCGTCGCCAAGTAACGCGGCGCATTGGGGACGATGCCGCGTAGGGCGGGGTTCACCCCGCCGTGGCGCGTGGGTGGAGACGCGGGAAAGACCGGGCGCAGATGGCGGGAGGGTAGCCGGGTATGGCGGGGTGAACCCCGCCGTGGCCGAGCAACGCAGCGCATTGGGGACGATGCCACGTAGGGCGGGGTTCACCCCGCCGTGGCGCGGGGGTGGAGACGCGGGAAAGACCGGGCGCAGATGCCGGGAGGGTGGCCGGGAATGGCGGGGTGAACCCCGCCCTACGGCTCACTTGCGTGTCTCAGTCAATCAAAGAAACTGGGTGCCGACGTGAGATTCTCAGCGCACGGAATTCTAACCAAGAACCTGTTTGTATGGGCTCCCCCAAACAAGTCAATGCAGCAATAAGAGTACAATACACCGTCTTCACAAACATCGAAAACAGTACCTCTGTTCTTGAAGCCCAAGAAGGAAGTGTGGCAAGAGAATATATAGTCGATTCCTCTTCCCCTCTTTTCTAGGCTAAGGATCGTATCACTTTGCAGTGTGGATTGCTCGAGACTAGTGCGCCGAGAAAGAAAAAAGAAGCCCACCGCAATCTTTGTAATCAGCCGATCCATGTTGTCAGGAACAATGCCTGGTGATGAAACTTGAGCCTCTGTAATCAAACCGGCAATTCGAAATCTGTCAAAGGTGCTAGTCCAAAATTCCCGACAAAATGCCTTGTTCTCTTGTTTGAGAACTTCACCATGCATACAAAAATTTGATCCAGGATAAAGGAAACCTGGCATGTTGTAGCTAGGGTAAACTAGGGGAACCAGACCTTCTACTTTCGGTATCCTTATCTCTTTTGAGAACTGATAGTACTCTGTTTCTTCATCGTAAAAGCGCAGTACGGCTGGCCAATCCGTTTCCGTCGCCTTGCCTAATCTTCTATTCCGCCTAGGCCCTCTGGACTGGAAAGAACGGCTAATCCTGAGCGGCTTGTAGGTATGCCCTGAAATTGGGCCTTCTAGTTCCCTGTTCAGCACTATCTGGCACGTGCTGCACGTAGCATTCCCGATGACTGTCCTTCCGTTCCATGCGAGGGGGATGACGTGTTCGTCGGTTCTAAAATTGTCTTTTGCCCCACAAAAAATGCAGCAATCTGCCTCGTGCATGGCCTCACCCCAACACCCCCTCAAACTCCCTCCATTCGCCCTTGCTCATGCCGGAGGTTTCCTGTGTCACCGTTTCACCCTTGAGCATGCGCCGCAGGCAGTCAATCGCCTTGGAGGAGAGTGTGACCCCGCCCATGCGGTAATCCTCGAAGGCGGCGAAGGCGAGGGGGACCCAATCGGCCACGAGGCGGCAGATCTCTTCTGCGTAGATGCGGATTTCGTATTGGGCATGGGCATCGGCGCGCAGGCGCAGGAAGTGGAAGAGGTTGTGCAGGTCAACCTTCCAGTACCATTGGGTATAGACATTGGCGGGCAGGTTCATGCGCGCAAGCTCTCGGGCCAGGCCCTGCTGGGGCGTGCCGTCGGGCTGGGTGGGGCTGAGCATGGCCTCGTAATGGTCATAGCAGCGCGTGGCGTCGGATTTCAGCATCTCGAGCACGCGGGCGGCCTCGGCCCCCTCCAGCACGGCGCCGCGGCCCTGGTTGTTGACGGTGCTTTGGGCGGCCAGCTGTTCGGGGGCGGGGATGTAGAACTCCCGGTCCAGGATCGAGTAGCGGGCGGAGTATTCGTTGACGTTGGCGGTGCGGTGGCGGATCCACTGGCGGGCGACAAAGACGGGCAGTTTGACGTGCAGCTTGAGCTCGCACATCTCGAACGGGGTCGAATGCCAGTGGCGCATGAGGTAGCGGATCAGGCCTTCGTCATTGCTGACATGCCTGGTGCCGGCGCCGTAGGAGACGCGGGCGGCCTGCACGATGGCGGAATCGTCGCCCATGTAGTCGATCACCCGGACAAAGCCGTGGTCGAGCACCGGATAGGCCCGGTAGAGATGCGCCTCCATCCCCTCGGACACGGCGCGGAGTGTCTGGCGCGGGGTGGAACGGGCGGCCTCGATCTCGGACAGCTGCTCGGGGGAAAGGGGCATGGCGGGCCTCCGACTCGGGTGGATACAAGATATGGCGGGTCTGGGCGCGTATCCTACAAAGGGTTGGGCGGATCGCAAGGCCTTCCGCGGAGTTGTCCACCGATCTTCGGGCGGTGTCGCGGCGGACTTCCCTTGGGGGGGCGGGTGCTTTAGCCTTGGGCCGACGCGACAGGAGAGACACATGAAGATCCGATATCTGCACACGATGGTCCGCGTGCTGGACCTGGAGAAATCCATCGCCTTCTACCGGCTGCTGGGGCTGGAGGAGACGCGGCGCATCGACAACGAGGCGGGGCGGTTCACGCTGGTGTTCCTGGCGCCGCCCGGACAGCCGGAGTGCCCGGTCGAGCTGACCTACAACTGGGATGGCGACGACGGGCTGCCGAGCGACAGCCGGCATTTCGGGCACCTGGCTTATGATGTGGAGAACATCTACGACATGTGCGCGCATCTGCAGGCCAATGGCGTGGTGATCAACCGCCCGCCGCGCGACGGGCGGATGGCCTTCGTGCGCTCGCCCGACAATGTCTCGATCGAGCTTCTGCAGATGGGCGGCTCGCTGCCCCCGGCAGAACCCTGGGCAAGCATGCCCAACACGGGCCACTGGTAAGGCACGGCAACGAAACGACAGGCAGGGAGAACAGCGATGGGCGTGGAAGGTATTCTGGCGATGCTGGTCATCGGCGCGGTGGCCGGCTGGCTGGCCGGGCGGCTGGTGACGGGCTATGGCTTTGGCGTGGTGGGCAATATCGCCGTTGGCATCGTGGGCGCGTTCATCGCAAGCCTGCTGTTGCCGGCGATCGGGCTGTCGCTGGGGTCGGGCACCGGGGCGGCGATCGTGCATTCCACGATCGGGGCGGTGGTGCTGCTGATCCTGATCCGGCTGGTGAAGAAGGGAACCTGAGCGCGCGTCAGTAGATGTAGCGGATCTGATCGGACCAGAACCGCTCCATCTGCCGCAGCGTGCCGTTCGCCGTGTCCATCTGGGTGGGGGGAAGGGTTGCGCGGGCGGCGAGCGTCTGGGCGTGGCGGGCAAAGAGCTGTTCCAGCAGTGCCCGCACGCGGCGGCCCTTGTCGGTCAGCCGCACGCGGACCGAGCGGCGGTCGACCTGCGAGCGCTGGTGGTGCATGTAGCCCAGTTCCACCAGCTTCTTGAGGTTGTAGCTGACATTCGAGCCCTGGTAATAGCCGCGGCTGCGCAATTCGCCGGCCGTCACCTCCTGCTCGCCCACGTTGAAGAGAAGCAGCGCCTGGACCGAGTTGATCTCGAGCAGGCCGAGGCGCTCGAACTCGTCCTTGATCACGTCGAGCATCAGCCGGTGCAGCCGTTCGACCAGCGACAGCAGGTCCAGATAGCTGGCCATATGCGCCGTGACTTCCGTTTGATCCCGATCCAGCCCGAGCGTCATGCCAGCCTCCGCCTGCCCTTGCGATGGGGGCAGAGTCGCGGCAAAGCCGAAACATTCGGTAAATGGCGGAGAGGGCCTGTCAGCCCGCCGCAAGCCGGGCGCGGGCAAAGGCCGCGATCTCGGCCAGGAGGGGGGCGAACCGGTCGGGCGGCGGTGTCTGGCCCAGGACCCAGGGCAGCAGATCCTGGTCGTTTTCGGCGAGGAGCGCGTCGTAGAGCGTGAGTGTCTGCTCATCCATCGCCGCCAGCCGGGCGTCGGCATAGGGGCCAAGGACGAGGTCCATTTCCTTGGTGCCGCGCCGCCAGGAGCGCATGCGCATGCGCTTGAGCCGGTTTTCGGCCGTTTCCGTCATGGCGCGTGCCCCCGTTTGCGCTTGAATGCGCTTCGGGTGCACCCTAAGACGGGCCGCCGAAAACTTGCAAGCCGGAGCCCCGACATGGCCTTCCTTTCCGATACCCTCGCCCGTGTGAAGCCCTCGCCCACCATCGCGGTGACGAACAAGGCGCGGGAGCTTGCGGCAGCGGGCAAGGATGTGATCGGGCTGGGCGCGGGCGAGCCCGATTTCGACACGCCGCAGAACATCAAGGACGCGGCCAAGCGGGCCATCGACGCCGGCAAGACCAAATACACCGCCGTCGATGGCATCCCCGAACTCAAGGCTGCGATCTGCGCCAAGTTCGAGCGCGAGAACGGGCTGAAATACACGCCCGCGCAGGTGACGGTGGGCACCGGCGGCAAGCAGATCCTTTACAACGCGCTGGTCGCGACGCTGAACCCGGGCGACGAGGTGGTCATCCCCGCGCCCTATTGGGTAAGCTATCCCGACATGGTGTTGCTGGCGGGCGGGACGCCGGTGCCGGTGGTGGCCGGGATCGAGACCGAGTTCAAGCTGACGCCGGCGCAACTGGAAGCGGCGATCACGCCCCGGACGAAGTGGTTCATTTTCAACTCGCCGTCGAACCCCACCGGGGCGGGCTATACCCGGGCCGAACTCGCCGCGCTGTGCGAAGTGCTGATGCGCCACCCGCAGGTCTGGATCATGTCCGACGACATGTATGAGCATCTGGTGTTCGACGATTTCGTCTTCACCACGCCCGCTCAGGTCGAGCCGCGCCTTTACGACCGGACGCTGACCTGCAACGGCGTGTCGAAAAGCTATGCCATGACCGGCTGGCGGATCGGCTATGCCGCGGGGCCGGTCGCGCTGATCAAGGCGATGGGCACGGTGCAGTCGCAATCGACCTCGAACCCCTGTTCGATCGCGCAATATGCGGCGGTCGAGGCGCTGAACGGGCCGCAGGATTTTCTGGCGGCCAACCGTGTCGTGTTCCAGCGCCGCCGCGATCTGGTGGTGGGGCTGCTGAACCACGCGCCCGGGGTCAACTGCCCGGTGCCGGAAGGCGCCTTCTATGTCTATCCCGACATTTCGGGCTGCATCGGCAAGACGAGCGCGGCCGGCACCAGGATCACCGATGACGAGGTGTTCGCGACCGCGCTGCTGGAAGAGACCGGCGTGGCCGTGGTCTTTGGCGCGGCCTTCGGGGTTTCGCCGAACTTCCGCGTCAGCTACGCTACCTCGGACGAGGTGCTGCGCGAGGCCTGCGGGCGGATCATCCGCTTTTGCGAGGGCCTCAAGTAAGGAGAGGCATGGCCGACCGGATCACCGCCAATCTGCCCAGCCGCGACTTTGCGGCGACATCCGCCTTCTACCGGAAACTCGGTTTCGAAGAGGCGTTTCGGGATGAGGGCTGGATGATCCTGTGCCGGGGGCCGCTGGAGGTGGAGTTCTTTCCCCATCCCGATCTGGTGCCGGGAGAAAGTTGGTTTTCGGCCTGTATCCGGGTCGCCGACCCGGACGCGCTGCGGGAAGATTGGGCCGCGCATGGCCTGCCGCAAGAGCCGGGGGCGATCCCGCGGATCACGCCGTTCTTCCGACCCGGGGGCGCCGCGCCGCGGATGTTCGCCCTGATCGACCCCGACGGGTCCCTGCTGCGCTGCATGGGCGAGGAGGGCTGAGATGACGAGCGATCTGCCCGGCTATTTCTTTCGCGTGCGGGAAAACGGCGCCACCGTGTTTCGGGTGGATACCGAGAACCGGCAGCGCCGGATCGAGATGGAGCCGATTGCCACGGTCAATGTCGAGAATGGCAAGGTCAAGCCGCAGGGCAACCGGGTGCTGACGGCGCCTGATCTGTCCGCGATCGAGGACTGGCTGGCGGCGCGGCGAGAGCTGGTCGCGCAGCGCGACCTTGATGATATCCTGCGCACGGTCGATCATCTGAACCAGACCGCCCATTGGGCGCAGACGCGGGCCGAGGATGCCGCGCTGGAGGCGGTGACCGATGCGCTGCTTCTGGCCATGCATGACCTGCGCACCGTCCTGGTGCGGCGCAAGTCGGAGCGGCTGATGAAGGAGGCCGGGGCCGAGGAGTAGCCCCGGAAGCGCGGCGCCCGCGTCAGGCCGTGCGGGGCTGGATGGCCGAAGGGCTGTCGCCGGGCGCGCGCATCCAGAAGCGCAGCATCAAGAGCACTGCGGCCAGTGTCAGGCCAATGACAAGCCCGAGCCAGAGGCCCTGCGCCCCCATGTCCAGCCGGAAGGCGAGAAGATAGCTGGCCGGGATGCCGATGACCCAGTAGCTGAGCGCCGCGATGACAAGCGGCACGCGGGTGTCGCGGATGCCCCGCAGCAGCCCGAGTGCGATCACCTGCATGGCATCGGCCATCTGGAACATCGCCCCGAAGGCAAGCAGGACCACGCCGATGCGGATGATGTCGGCGCTGTCGGGGCGCGAGGTGTCGAGGAACAGCGACAGGATCGGCTCGGGGATGGTCAGGAAGAAGAAGATGACGACCAGGCCGAAGCCCGCCGAGAGGGCGATGGCCACCCGCGCGCCGCGCCGCAGGTTCGCCGCATCGCCCGCGCCATCGGCCCAGCCCACCCGCACGGTTGCCGCGTTCGACAGGCCGAGATGCACCATGAAGGCCAGCGCACAGGCCTCGAGCGCGATGCCATGGGCGGCCAGTTCCTGGGTGCCGATCCAGCCCATCATCAGGGCCGAGGCATGGAACAGACCGCTTTCGGCCAGGCCGGTCAGCCCGATGGGCCAGCCCAGCCGGAACACCCGGCGCAGGCCCGTCCAGTCGGCCCGCCAGAAGCGCTGGAACAGGCGGAAGCGGCGCAGTTCGGGCAGCCAGCCGGCATAGATGGCCAGGCAGAGCACCGTCAGCCCCTGCGAGACGACCGAAGCAACGGCCGCGCCCACGACGCCGAGTTCGGGTGCGCCCCAGTTGCCGAAGATGAGCGCCCAGTTCATCGCGGCATTGGCGGCGACGGCGGCGATGGTGGCCCACAGAACGACCTGGGTGCGTTCGAAGGCGGCCAGATAGCCCTTGAGCGCCATGACGCCAAGCGCGGGCACCATGCCCAGGCCTGCGACGCGCAGGTAATCCTGCCCGAGCGCGGCCACCTCGGGCGATTGGCCGAGGGCCAGAAGGATGTGCTCGGACCACCAGAACACCGGGTAGCAGAGCACCCCGAAGGCGATGGACAGCCAAAGACCCATGCGGGTGTCGCGGCGCACCTGGGTTTCGTCACCCTGCCCCAGCGCGGTCGCGACCAGGGGCATCACGGCCTGGGCAAAGCCGGAACCGAGAATGAAGATCACGAAGAAGGACGAGGCGCCGAGGACGCCTGCGGCCAGCGCCTCGACCGAGTACCAGCCGAGCATCACCGTATCGGTGACATGCAGCGCCATCTGGGCCAGGTGGCTGCCGATCAGCGGCAGGCCAAGCGCCAGCGTCGCCCGGGCGTGGGCGCCGTAACTCAGAGTCGGATGTGTCGTCATACTTCCGCTTACCCTTTGGGCAAGCGGGCGGCAAGATGCCTCAGAGTGAGGCGATCAGCATCTGCCCGGCAATCAGGGCGATCAGCAGGCCGAAGCCGATTTCAAGCAGGGGGACCGCGCGGGCCACGCGCTGCCCCGGCAGCGTGGCCAGGGCGCCTTCGCGGGCCCAGACCGACAGGCCCGCGACGGCGAGCGTCACGCTGGCGGTGCCGAGACCCATGACGAAAGCGCCCGCGACCCCCATCGCGCCGATGCCCATCTGCCAGGTCAGGACCAGGATGAAGAGGGCGCCGGTGCAGGGGCGCAGCGCGATGCTGCCGATGAGCGCGAAGGTTTCGCGCCAGCTGTGCAGGTTCTCGACCTGTTCGAGCGTCGGGCCATGGGCATGGCCGCAGCCGCAGGCTTCGTCCTGATGGTGGGTGTGGTGATGGTGATCGTGGGGATGATGGTCGTGGTGGTGCCCGTGGTCCTGGCTGTGGGCGGCAGCGGGGGCCGCGGCGACCCGCTGGGCCGAAAGATGGCGCCAGCCGCGCAGGCAGAGCCAGAGGCCGATGGCCGCGAAGGCCGCGTGGCTGAGGGGCAGCAGGACATGGTCGTTGACGCCTGCGAGCCGCTCTTTCGTCCAGCCGAAGATCCAGATGCCGGCATAGACCAGCACCACGGCCGTCGCCGCCTGGGCGAGGCTTGAGACGACCGCAATCGTGGCAAGCGGCACGAGCCGCCGGCGGCTGGCCAGGCCATAGCTGCCGATCAGGAACTTGCCATGGCCCGGGCCCGCGGCGTGGAAGAAGCCATAGGCGAAGGAAACGGCCAGAAGCGCCGTGACCGCGCCGGGCTGGCCGCCCTTGAGCTGCCGGATGGCGCCCGCCAGGGCGTTCTGCACCTCGCGCTGCCAGTCGACAGCGGCGCGCTCGAGCATTGCGAGGCCGCCCAGGGCCCAGGCCAGCCCAAGGGCCAGCGCCACCAGCAGGCCCAGGATCAGGAGCGGTCTTCGCATGTCAGCCGGATCTCGTCGGAGTAGGCGGCGCCGATGGCGGGAAACTCCATCTCCAGATCCACCGTGGCGTCATATTCGGCCAGCGCCTGTTTCAGCTGTTCGTCGGCGGCCGTCAGGTCCGGCTCGAACACCTGCGCCGTGCAATCGGTGCGGCCGGTCAGGACGGGTTGGCCGACGATGGTATAGGCCGTGTAGAAGCCCGGATCGTAGGCCTCGACCACCACGGCTTTTTCCACCGGATCGACCGGTTCGGCAAAGCGGCGCACATGGGTCGAGACAAGCTTGCCGTTCGTGTAGTCGGCCGTCCAGTCGCTGGGCCGTTCGAGAAGCACGGGGGCGTCCGAGGCCAGCACATAGGTGTCGCCCACGAAATCCGGATCCCAGTCCATGTCGAAGCCGTTCAGCTTGTTGCGTGCTGCGTCATCGACCTTGCCATCGTAATCGGGGTCCACGCCCAGATCCTCGACCACCATGAGCGAAAAGAGCTCGTCATAGGTCCAGGTGATGCGCAGGGCCTCGACCCGGCCCTGGTCGTCGAACAGGAACTCGACCCCGGTGTCGATATAGACATGCGGATGGGCCAGCGCCGCCTGGGGCACCCAGAAGAGTGCCGCACAGAGGATTGCCCTGGCCTTATGTCGCATCCGCAGCCGCCTCGCATCGCCTCCCCTGGCGGGGACCCTGACATAGTAGCCGCAGGGGCAAGCCGGGGCCAGTAGCCCCGGAGTGCCTCGGCAAAGATTGACCGGCCTCAGGCCTTGGTGCCGTGCCGCCAGTCGGGATGTGTGGCGCTCTGCAGGATCGTGGGTTCGACCCCACCCAGAACCTGCGCGGCCCGGCCCACCAGCAAGGGATCCGGGGGCAGGACAACGGAAAGGTCCTTGCCGGGATAATCGACCGAGGACAGGAAGTGCCGCATGCAATTCAGCCGTGCGCGCTTCTTGTCGTTCGACTTGACGATCGTCCAGGGGGCATCGGCGGTGTCAGTGTAGAAGAACATGGCCTCTTTCGCCTCGGTATAGGCCTCCCATTTGTCGAGGCTGGCCTTGTCGATGGGCGAAAGCTTCCAGCGCTTGAGCGGATCGGTCTCCCGCGCGAGGAAGCGCTTGCGCTGTTCCTCTCGGGTGACGGAGAACCAGTACTTGAACAGCCGGATGCCCGAACGGACGAGCATCCGCTCAAGCTCGGGCGCCTGGCGCATGAATTCCAGGTATTCGGCAGGGGTGCAGAACCCCATGACCCGTTCCACCCCGGCGCGGTTGTACCAGCTGCGGTCGAAGAAGACGATCTCGCCCGTGGTGGGCAGATGCTCGATGTAGCGCTGAAAGAACCACTGGCCCTTTTCCTTTTCCCCGGGCTTGGTCAGGGCTACCACCCGGGCGTAACGGGGGTTCAGGTGTTCCATGAACCGCTTGATGGTGCCGCCCTTGCCGGCGGCATCGCGGCCTTCCATCAGGATCACGAACTTCTGGCCGGTTTCCTGCGCCCAGATCTGGACCTTGAGCAGCTCGGCCTGAAGTCGCGCCTTCTCGGCTTCATAGACCTTGACCCCCATGGGGCGGGGATAGGGGTAATGCCCGCTTTCGAAGGCCGAGCGGATGGCATCGGGTTCGAGGGTGGGAAACTGGCGCGGCTGGCCGGGCACCGCAGCATCGGGATCGCGCGGCCCGGTCCCGCTGGCGGGCTTGAGCGCTGTCGGCGCGGGCAGCGCATCGGCTGCGGCAGTCAGATCTTCCATGCGGTTCTCTCCCCTCTGCGATGAATGGACCGAGTCTTGGCCCTGCCCCCGCCCCTGTCCTTGATGCGTGTCAAGAAACTGTCACATTGGCCGGCGGATGAGCCCTTTCTGACACGGCGCCACCCGTCTAGGATCGGGGCCGAATGGCAGGAGGAAAACCGATGCTGACGATTTACGGGGTCTATCGCTCGCGGGCCTCGCGGCCCTTGTGGCTGTTGGGCGAGACAGGCACGCCCTATCGCCATGTGCCAGTGATCCAGGCCTATCGGCTGGCCGATCCGGCGGCGCCGGATGCGCCGCTGAACACAGCCTCGCCCGACTATCTGGCGGTGAACCCGATGGGGCAGATTCCGGCAATGACCGAGGGTGACCTGCTGCTGACGGAGTCCATGGCCATCACGCTGCATCTGGCGCGCAGGCATGGCGGTGCGATCGGGCCGCAGGATGCCGCCGAGGCGGCGCTGGCCGAGAACTGGGCCTTTTTCGCCGCAACCTCGATCGAGGGGCCTGCGCTGGCGCTGCTGCAGGCCCCGGCGGGCGACAGCGCGGCCGTGGCGGCGGCGGCCGAGAAGCTTGCCCGCCCCCTTGCACGGCTGGAGACGCATCTGGCCGGTGCAGACTGGATGATGGGCGGGCGGTTCACCGTGGCCGACATCTGCGTGGCGGAATGCGCGCGTTATGCGCAAGGCCAAGCCGCGCTGTTCGATGCCCATCCGGCGGTGAAGGCCTGGCTGGCCCGCTGCCACGCCCGCCCGGCCTTTCAGGCGATGTGGGCCGCCCGGATGGCCGAGCCCGCCTGAGCGCGCCCCCCCCCTTACGCCGGGGGCGTGACCGAGGCTGTCCAGGGGTGCTGTTCGCGAAAGCCCAGCACCTCGCGGATCTTGCGGTTGGACAGGAAGCCTTCGCGCGGGCCCATGGGGCGCGACAGCGGCACCTGCGGATAGTAGCGCGCGATCAGCTCATCGGTCGTCAGATGCACGGAGTGGCCGTCATTGGCGGCATTGAAGACCTGAAAGCCCAGCCCGTCCTTGCGCAGGCACAGATCGACGATCTGGCCCAGGTCGCGCGCGTCGATATAGCTGAAGGCGATGCGCAGGCGCTGGTCGGGATTGGCGAAATAGCCGGGGAAATCGCGCGCATATTCATGCGGTTCGATCACGTTGCCGATGCGCAGCGCGTAGATGTCGGCGCCCGAGCGGCGCTGGAAGCTGCGGGCGGTGACCTCGTTCACCTTCTTCGACATGCCGTAGCTGTCCATCGGGTCGATGTCGTAGTCTTCTTCCAGCGGCAGGACACGGGGCTGCACCCGTCCGTCGCTGAAGCAGATGCCATAGGTCGTCTCGGAGGAGGCGATGATGATCTTGCGCACCCCCATCTTCACCGCCGCCTCGATCACGTTGTAGGTGCCCAGCACGTTGACGCGATAGGTCTCGGTGTCGGGCGCCATCAGCAGGCGCGGGATGGCGGCGAAATGCACCACCGCGTCGAAGGTGCGGGCGCCGGTGCCGGCCTCCATCTCGTCGAAGCCGGCATAGGTCTGCAGGGCGGAATACATCTGGCCCGCATCGGTGATGTCGGCGATCAGGTCGTGCACGCCGGGATGGTTCAGCGGCACCTTGTCGACATTCATCACCCGGTGGCCCTGCGCGACCAGCCAGGGCACGACATGCTTGCCCGCCTTGCCCGATCCGCCCGTGAAGAAGATGCGCATGCTGTCCTCCGCTGTTGATCCTGCCCGGGGCGCCGTGGCGGCCTGCGCCGGGGTGACTTGAGAGATATGCCGACTGGAAGGCTCATGGCATGACTTGCCGCCATGACCCGTCGTGACACGCCGCAGATTGCCAACATGACCGAATTGCGCGGGCCGCAAAAGGTGTTCGACCGGGCCAAGGGCCAGACGGCCGCTTCGATGGAGGAGACTGACGCCTGCCTCGAGCCGTCACGCGGACGGCTGCCGCCGGTGCAGGACTGTCCTGCGGTTGGCTGATCTGTCGTCTGTTTTCAGGCAAACAGCCCGGAGCCAGCCATGATACTGTGCTGAACCCGGGCGCGTTTGCCGAATGGCCGCGGCGGAACCGGCGCGCCTGTCCCTACATCTTGCGCCCTGCCCTGCTTGGGTGATCTACTCCTACGCCAAACCAAGAACAAAGAATCGAGCATCCCATGGCCAACGATCTTCTTTCTGCCGCGCCCGAGACCTATGACGCCTCGTCGATCGAGGTGCTGGAGGGGCTGGAGCCGGTGCGCAAGCGGCCCGGCATGTATATCGGCGGCACCGACGAGCGGGCGCTGCACCATATGGCGGCCGAGATCCTCGACAACTCGATGGACGAGGCGGTGGCAGGGCACGCCAACCGCATCGAGGTGGAGTTGCTGGCCGACTACAGCATCACCATCCGCGACAACGGGCGGGGTATTCCGGTGGACCCGCACCCGAAGTTCCCCGGCAAGTCGGCGCTGGAGGTGATCCTGTGCACGCTGCATGCGGGGGGCAAGTTCTCGAACAAGGCCTATTCGACCAGCGGCGGGCTGAACGGGGTGGGGTCTTCGGTGGTCAACGCGCTGTCAGACCACATGCGGGTCGAGGTGGCGCGGAACCGCGAGCTTTTCGTGCAGGAATTCAGCCGTGGCCGGCCGCAGGGCCCGGTGGCCAAGGTCGGCCCCGCGCCGAACCGGCGGGGCACCACCATCACCTTCCACCCCGACCCCGAGATCTTCGGGCATCTGCAGTTCCGGCCCTCTCGGCTGTTCAAGATGACGCGGTCGAAGGCCTATCTGTTCTCGGGCGTGGAGATCCGCTGGAAATCGGCCATTCCCGACGGGGACATGCCGCAGGAGGCGGTGTTTCACTTTCCCGGCGGGCTGGCCGATTACCTGAGCGAGCAGTTGCAGGGATCGGTCACCTATGCCGACCGGCCCTTTGCAGGCAAGGTCAGCTTTGAAGAGAAATACAACGTTCCCGGATCGGTCGAATGGGCGATCAACTGGTCGCCCGTGCGCGACGGGTCGATCCTGTCCTATTGCAACACGGTGCCCACGCCCGAGGGCGGCACGCATGAGGCGGGCTTCTGGGCGGCCATCCTGAAGGGGATCCGCGCCTATGGCGAGCTGGCGCGGAACCGCAAGGCCGAGCTCATCACCCGCGAGGACATGCTGACCGGCGGCTGCGCGCTGATCTCGGTCTTCATCCGCGAGCCGTCCTTCGTGGGCCAGACCAAGGACCGGCTGTCGACGGAAGAGGCCGCGCGCTGGGTCGAGAATGCGGTGCGCGACCATTTCGACAACTGGCTGGCCTCGGACACGAAATCGGCGGGCGCGATCCTGGATTTCCTGGTGCTGCGCGCCGAGGAACGGCTGCGCCGCAAGCAAGAGAAGGAAACCCAGCGCAAGACCGCCACCAAGAAGCTGCGCCTGCCGGGCAAGCTGGTGGATTGTTCGGCCACCAGCCGCGAGGGGACGGAACTGTTCATCGTGGAAGGCGACAGCGCCGGCGGCAGCGCCAAGATGGCGCGCGACCGCACGAACCAGGCGCTTCTGCCGCTGCGGGGCAAGATCCTGAACGTGCTGGGCGCCGCCAGCGGCAAGATGGGCGCCAACCAGGAGATCAACGACCTGTGCCAGGCGCTTGGCGTTTCCATGGGCACCAAGTTCAACGTCGATGACCTGCGCTATGACAAGGTCATCATCATGACCGATGCCGATGTGGACGGGGCGCATATCGCCTCGCTTCTGATGACGTTCTTCTTCACCCAGATGCGGCCGATGATCGACAAGGGGCACCTCTATCTGGCCTGCCCGCCGCTCTATCGCCTGACGCAAGGCGCGCGGCGCCTCTATGTGCAGGACGATGCCGAGAAGGAGCGGATGCTGGCGACGGGCCTGGGGGGCAAGGGCAAGATCGACGTGCAGCGCTTCAAGGGGCTGGGCGAGATGGACGCCAAGGACCTGAAGGACACCACCATGAACCCCGCAACGCGCAAGCTGATCCGCGTGTCGATCGACGAGGACGAACCGGGCGAGACGGGCGACCTGGTGGAACGGCTGATGGGGAAGAAGCCTGAACTGCGGTTCCAGTACATCAGCGAGAATGCGAGGTTTGTGGAGGAGCTGGATGTGTGAGTGAAACCATATATGTCTCCCTGAGAAAGCTAAAGACGCACGAGTTCAAGCGCACTCTTCGTTATTTGCAGAGGGCGGGGAAGACTTGGCACGAAGCTTACATTAGATTAGGCGAAATGCAGCAAGAGGCGACTAAAAGGCTCACTAAGACTGGTTCGGCCATTCTTATCCTTTACCTGATCCTCAATTCACTTAGGGAAGGGACATTGGTTAGCATTACTTTCCAGAACATCACCGCATCAGTTCCTGCTGCATATCTATTGGCGGTTTCCTCGATCTGGATTTTTGTCTTTATGCAACAGTCTTTGATTGTTTGGATGCTGATAGAGATTCGAGCTTTTGTGTCCGTTCAACCCCGACTGCCAGGATTTTCTGCCTCCATGCATGGTTTCATTTACGGTCAGGATGAGATGTCGCTCGTTTTCCCGCTGTTTTCAAACCACTTCCTCCGTGAGAAGCTACCAGTTAGTGGCGCTCTCGGAATATTGTCCTTAGGAGTCTACTCGGCATTACTGATTCCAGTGCTAGCCTTTTCACTATACGTTTCGCATTTTCAGATTTCCCTGCTGTTGACAGAGAGTATTCCATTTCTGGAGAAGTCTGCTGCAGTTCTTGGCCTACTCACTTTGGTGTCTTGTGCCGTGTTTCTTTTCCTTTTCAATATTCCGATGCCCATGCGGAAGGATATCTATTCAATAAGGTTCAGAGTCCTTATTTGGCTTTCTCCACTTGGTAGACATCCCCAAACTATAAAATGGTTGAGTGAATCGGACAATAAGAAGCGGTAACCAATAAGTGTAGCAAGCGTAGGGCGCACATTCATTGCGCACCTGCCAAGCCGCCCACCAAAGGGACGCAATGAATACGCACCTGCGTTTGGACAATTCTGACCGTATGGCGGGGATCACCCCGCCTTTGCACGGGTTCGGCGGGGTGAACCCCGCCCTACGCGTTCTCATTGGCGCGGGTTTTTGGTGGCGAAAGGTCCAACGGACGTATTCCTGCCGATCGTCTTGGGCACCTTTCGGTCGACCTCCTTTGGTGCGCAATGAATGCGCTCCAGCGTTTGGACAATTCTGACCGTAGGGCGGGGTTCACCCCGCCTTTGCACGGGTTCGGCGGGGTGAACCCCGCCCTACGCGTTCTCATTGGCACGGGCGTTTGGTGGCGACAGGTCCAATGGACGTTGTCCTGCCGGTCCTCTTGGGCATCGTTCTGACGAACTACATGGGTGCGCCATGAATGCGCGCCCCACGTGGGGGGAAGGACCGTCCGGTGCCTGCCCTGCCCCGCCCTTGACCGGACCTGCCCGTTCCGGCAGGCCTGAGACCGGGTCAGGGCCGCGTGGGCCGGGGGGCGGGCGATGGATGTGATCGAGGCGGGTATTGCCGACTTGCGGGCGGCGCTGGAGGCGGGGCGGGTGACCTCGGTCCAGCTGGTGGCGGCCTATCTGGACCGGATCGCGGCCTATGACCGGCAGGGCATCACGCTGAATGCGGTGCCGGTCCTGAACCCCGCGATGTTCGACGAGGCCCGCGCCTCGGACGCGCGGCGGGCGGCGGGGGCGGTGCTGGGGCCGCTTGACGGCATCCCCTACACGGCGAAGGACAGCTACAAGGTGCGGGGGTTGACGGTGGCCAGCGGCTCGCCCGCCTTTGCCGATCTGGTGGCGACGGACGATGCCTTTGCCATTTCGCGGCTGCGCGCGGCGGGGGCGGTGCTGATCGGGCTGACGAACATGCCGCCGATGGCAAACGGCGGCATGCAGCGCGGGGTCTATGGGCGGGCAGAGTCGCCCTATTCGGCCGAGTATCTGACGGCGGCCTTCGCCTCGGGGTCGTCCAACGGGTCTGGCACGGCAACGGCGGCGAGTTTCGCGGCCTTCGGGCTGGGTGAGGAAACCTGGTCGAGCGGGCGGGCGCCGGCGGCGAACAACGGGCTGTGCGCCTACACGCCCAGCCGGGGGGTGATTTCGGTGCGGGGCAACTGGCCCCTGGTGCCGACGATGGATGTCGTGGTGCCGCAGGCGCGGCGCATGGCGGATCTGCTGGCCTTGCTGGATGTGATCGTGGCGGATGACCCGCAGACGCGCGGCGATTTCTGGCGCAGCCAGCCCTGGGTGGCGCTGCCCCGGCCGTCGGACGTGCGACCGGTCTCCTACCCCGCGCTGGCGCTTGGGGCGAGCCTGGCGGGCAAGCGCATCGGGGTGCCGGGCATGTACATCAATGCCGACCCCCTGGCCGGCACCGCCGCGCGGCCGGGGATCGGCGGGCCGACGGGGCAGCGGATCGAGACGCGGCCGTCGATCCTGGCGCTGTGGCAGGCGGCGCGGGCGGCGATGGAGCGGGCGGGGGCCGAGGTGGTTGTCGTCGATTTTCCGGTGATCACGAACTATGAGGGCGACCGGCCCGGCAGCCCCACCATCGCCACGCGCGGGCTGGTCAGCCCGGCCTACCTGCAGCGCGAGATCCTCGACCTGTCGGTCTGGTCCTGGGACGATTTCCTGAAGGCGAACGGCGCGGCGGGGCTGGCGGCGGTGGAGGGGGCGCTGATCTTTCCGCGCCCGGCCGGCAGCCTGCCCGACCGCTATGACGGGTTCGGCGATGATCTGGCGACCTATCCGGACCATGCAAGAGCGCATCCCGTAGCGTCGTTTCTGGAGATTCCGCATTTGGCCGAAGGGCTTGCGGGCCTGGAAGAGACGCGGCGGGTCGATCTGGAGGTCTGGATGGACGGGCTGGGGCTGGATGCCGTGGTCTTTCCCGCCGTGGCCGATGTGGGGGCTGCGGATGCCGATGTGAACCCGGCCTCGGCCGACCGGGCCTGGGCGAACGGGGTCTGGGTGGCCAACGGAAACCTCGCGATCCGGCATCTGGGGATCCCGACGGTAACGGTACCGATGGGAGTGATGGCCGATACCGGGATGCCCGCCGGGCTGACCTTTGCCGGGCGCGCCCATGACGATGCGGCGCTGCTGTCGCTCGCGGCGGCGTTCGAGGCGGCCTGCCCGGGGCGGGTCGCGCCGCCGCGTACGCCTGCATTGGCATCGCGCCACGCACCGGCGGCAAACCTGCCCGCCACCCTGAGGCTGGAGGTGGCCCTTGCGCCCGGCAATCCGGGGCGCGAGCGGCTGCGGGTGGTCGTGACGAGCGAGGCCGATCTGGTCGAGGTGACGGTGGGTGGCCGGCCACTGGATCTGGCGAATAGCGGGGAGCGATGGACGGGCGAGGTCGATCTGGCGGTGAACGACCAGCGCCACAGCGAATGGCGCGGGCCCTATGGCCATCTGGTGGTGGCCACGGGCAATGGCCGAATCGGCGCCTTTGAGGTGATCGGCGGGGTCGCCTGAGGGCCGGGTCGGGCCCATGATTCGGGGCCGGTCGGCTGGCGGGGGCGGCACCCGTCCCGAAACGCTTGTTCACGCAGCCGTGAGCGGCGCTGGCCCTAACCTTAGGAACCTGAACGGAAATGGTGCCCCCTGGCGGCCCGGGGACGCCCCGCCCACAACAGTATTTTCATATAGTATTACTTTTGCTACCGTCGACGACAGGCCGTGGGAGGAGACTTCGGCCGACACCAATGGGAGGAAGCATGGCTATCATCAAACGGCTCGCGCTTGCCGCGGGCGTAGGAGCGCTTTTGTCTTCGGCGGCCTGGGCCGACGGCTTGCAGGGCAAGGTTATCGGCTTTTCGCAGATCGGGTCGGAGTCCGGCTGGCGGGCGGCGGAAACCTCGGTGACGAAACAGCAGGCCGCCGACCGTGGCATCGACCTGAAGTTTGCCGACGCGCAGCAGAAGCAGGAAAACCAGATCAAGGCGATCCGCGGGTTCATCGCGCAGGGCGTGGATGCGATCCTGGTGGCCCCGGTCGTCTCGACCGGCTGGGACGAGGTGCTGACGGAAGCGAGCGAGGCGGGCATTCCCGTCGTGCTGCTGGACCGCGGCGTCGATGCCTCGCAGGATCTCTACCTGACCTCGGTCGCCTCGGACCAGGTGAAGGAGGGCCGCGTGGCCGGCGAATGGCTGGTGACCACGGTCGCCGGCAAGGACTGCAAGGTGGTCGAGTTGCAAGGCACCGTGGGCTCTTCGCCCGCGATCAACCGCAAGCAGGGCTTTGAAGAGGCCATCGCCGCGCATGGCAACGTGACGATCGTGCGCAGCCAGACGGGAGACTTCACCCGCTCGAAGGGCAAGGAAGTGATGGAAGGCTTCCTCAAGGCCGAAAACGGCGGCAAGGACATCTGCGCCGTCTATGCCCATAACGACGATATGGCGGTGGGCGCCATCCAGGCGATCAAGGATGCGGGCCTGAAGCCTGGCAGCGACATCCTGGTCGTGTCGATCGACGCGGTGCCGGATATCTTCGCGGCGATGGTGGCGGGCGAGGCCAATGCCACGGTGGAACTGACCCCGAACATGGCCGGTCCGGCCTTCGACGCGCTCGACGCCTATCTGAACGGCGGCACGGTGCCCAAGAAGTTCATCATCACCGAGTCGAAGCTGTACACCCCGGCCGACGACCCCCAGGGCGAGTATGATCGCCGCAAGGGCCTTGGCTACTGACACCTCCCTGTCATTGGCCGACCCGCCGACCGGTTTTCCGGTCGGCGGAATTGCGTTCCGGCGCAAGGTGATCATTCTGGGCGAGTCGAGAGGGGGGCCGGGCGGATGACAGAGATCAACAAGGCTGCAATTCCGGTGCTCGAGGCGCGTGGCATCGGCAAGGTCTTCGGGCAGCACCGGGCCCTCGACGGCGTCGATTTCGAACTGCGCGCAGGCGAGGTTCATGCTCTTCTGGGCGAGAATGGCGCGGGCAAATCCACGCTGATCAAGATCCTGACCGGGGCCTACCAGCCCGATGAGGGCGAGGTTCTGCTGGAAGGGTCGCCCGTCAGCTTCCGCGATCCCTTGCAGGCGCAGTCCCAGGGGATAGGCACGGTCTATCAGGAAGTGAACCTGCTGCCGAACCGCTCGGTCGCAGAGAACCTGTTCCTGGGCCGTCAGCCCACCCGGTTCGGCCTGGTGCGCAAGTCGCTGATCGAGGCGCGCGCCCGTGAAGTGCTGGCGACCTACGGGCTTGAGATCGACGTGCGGGCCGAGCTTGGCAGCTATTCCGTCGCCGTGCAGCAGATCGTGGCGATAGCGCGGGCGGTGGAGCTGTCGGGCAAGGTTCTGGTCCTGGACGAGCCGACCGCGAGCCTTGACCGAAACGAGGTGCGCCGGCTGTTCGATGTGGTTGCGCGGCTGAAGGCGCGCGGACTTGGCATCGTCTTCATCACCCATTTCCTCGACCAGGTCTTTGCCCTGTCCGACCGCGTGACCATCCTGCGCAATGGCCGCAAGGTCGGGACCGAGCGGCTGGGCGATGTGACGACGACCGATGTCGTGCGCATGATGCTGGGCAAGGACATCACTTTCGAACATCACCCGACGGGTGTGGCCGAAGGCCCCACCGGGGCCAAGCGCGTGGCCTTTCGCAATGTCGGGCGTACGGGGGGCCTCGCGCCCTTCACGCTTGACCTGCACGAGGGCGAAGTCGTGGGCGTGGCGGGGCTGCTCGGTTCGGGGCGGACCGAGATGGCCCGGCTCATGTTCGGAATCGACACAGCGGACAGCGGCGAGGTGAGCGTCGGCGGCAAGCCGGTCAGCATCCGCAACCCTGCGCAGGCGGTGGCGGCGGGGTTCGGCTTCTGCCCGGAAGACCGAAAGCTGGATGGCATCTTTGGCGATCTGTCGGTGCGCGAGAACATCGTGATCGCGCTGCAGGCAAAGCTGGGCCTCTTCCGCACGCTGAACCGCGACGAACAGGATGACATCGCCGGACGGTTCGCCGAGGCGCTGGACATTCGCGCGGCCAACCATGACCTGCCGGTCAAGCTCTTGTCCGGGGGCAACCAGCAGAAGGTGATCCTGGCGCGCTGGCTGGCCATCGACCCGAGTTTCCTGATCCTTGACGAGCCCACCCGCGGCATCGACGTCGGTGCCCATGCCGAAATCGTGCGCACCATCAACCGCCTGCGCGAGGATGGGCTGGCGCTTCTGGTCATCTCGTCGGAGCTGGACGAGGTGGTGGCCTATTCCAACCGCGTGGTCGTCATGCGCGACCGCGAGATGGTGGCCGAACTGTCCGGCCAGGACATCAGCCCCAGCGTCATCGTCTCGGCCATTGCCGACAACCCCGCGGAGAGAACATGAAGGCAAGCCGGCTTTCCCGCCTGATGCGGCCCCAGTTCGCGGCGCTGGCCGCGGTTCTGTTCATCAACTGGCTGCTGTTTCCGGGCTTCTTCGACATCACCTGGCAGGATGGCCGCTTCTTCGGCAGCGTGATCGACGTGCTGAACCGCGGCGCACCCGTGGCGATCCTGGCCGTGGGCATGACGGCGGTGATCGCGACCAAGGGGGTGGATCTGTCGGTCGGCGCTGTGATGGCCATTGCCGGGGCGCTGGCCGCGACCATGGTCGTGGCGGGCTTGCCGGCCTGGTTTGCCGTGGTGGCGGCGCTGGCCATCGGGCTGGTCTGCGGGCTGTGGAACGGGCTTCTGGTAACCGTTCTCGACATCCAGCCCATCATCGCGACGCTGGTGCTGATGGTGGCAGGGCGCGGGCTTGCCCAGTTGATCACCGAAGGCTCCATCGTCACGTTCTCGGACCCGCTTCTGATCTTCATCGGCACGGGGTCGGTGCTGGGTCTGCCAACGCCCGTGGTGATCGCGGCGGCGCTGGCCGCGCTCGCGACGCTGGCCGTGCGGCGCACCGCGCTGGGGCTGATGATCGAGGCGATCGGCGTCAACCGCTCGGCCGCGCGCTTTGCCGGCATCCAGAGCCGCGTTCTGCTGATCGCGGTCTATGCATTTTGCGGCTTCTCGGCCGCGGTGGCGGGGCTGATCGTGACGGGCGACATTCGGGGGGCAGATGCCAACAACGCGGGCCTCTGGCTGGAGCTTGACGCGATCCTAGCCGTGGTGATCGGCGGCACTTCGCTTCTGGGGGGGCGTTTCTCGATCCCGATGTCGGTGCTGGGGGCGATCATTATCCAGTCCATGAACACGGGTATCCTGATCTCGGGCTTCTCGCCCGAGTTCAACCTGGTCGTCAAATCGGCGGTGATCATCCTGATTCTGGTGCTGCAATCGCCCCACGCGGCGCAACTGTTCCACAGGCGCAAGGCGTCCTCGCCGCGGGCCAATGTGCGGGAGGCCCGGCCATGAACCGCAGCCTGCGTCCGCTGGCCGCGACGGCCACGATCTTTCTGCTGGCCTATGTTGCGGCCGTGATCCAGTACCCCGGCATGCTCTCGACCCGCGTTCTGGGCAACTTCCTGACCGACAATGCCTTTCTAGGCATCGCCGCGGTGGGAATGACCTTTGTCATCCTCTCGGGCGGGATCGACCTGTCGGTGGGGGCCGTGATCGGCTTTACCACGGTGCTGATCGCGGTTCTGGTGATGTGGGCGGGGCTGCACCCGCTGGTCGCCTTTGCCATCGTGCTGGTCATTTCCGCGGCCTTCGGCGCGGCGATGGGGGCGGCGATCCATTACCTCAAGGTGCCGTCCTTCATCGTGACGCTGGCGGGCATGTTCCTGGCCCGCGGGGCGGCCTCGGTGCTGTCGCCGGACTCGATCGGGATCAAGCACGATTTCTACACCGCCATCTCGAAAAGCTACATCCTGCTGCCTGGCGGGGGGCGGCTGACGGTGGTGGGGATGGTCATGCTGCTGGTGTTCCTGTGCGGCATCCTGCTGGCGCATCGCACGCGCTTTGGCTCCTATGTCTATGCGCTTGGCGGCAGCGAGACCTCGGCCGCGCTGATGGGCGTGCCTGTCGCCCGCACGACGATCGGGGTCTACATGCTGTCCTCGACACTGGCGGGCCTCGCCGGGATCGTCTTCTCGCTCTACACCTCGGCGGGCTATTCGCTGTCGGCGCTGGGGGTGGAGTTGGACGCGATCGCCGCCGTGGTCATCGGTGGCACGCTGCTGACCGGCGGTTACGGCTTTGTCGCCGGCACTTTCCTGGGCGTGATGCTGCAGGGGTTGGTGCAGACATACATCGTTTTCGACGGCAGTCTGTCCAGTTGGTGGACCAAGATTGTCATCGGGGCATTGTTGTTTATGTTCATCGTGCTTCAACGGTTGATCTTCACCGCGTCGGCCCCCAGCAGAAAGGTCCTTTGGAAGGCCTGAGATGAGCGAACCCGGGAGCCTGATACGTGCGCTCTCGGGGCGCCCGGCCGCACGGAATTTCCATTCCTACGTGATTGCCGAAATCGGTGTCGGCATCGCGTCGGGGCGGTTTCCCGTGGGGTCCATCCTGCCCAATGATGCCGAGATGATCGACAGCTACGGCGTGTCGCGCACCGTGCTGCGCGAGGCGCTGAAAACGCTCGAGGCCAAGGGCCTGGTCGAGGCCCGGGCCAAGGTCGGCACCCGGGTGCTTCCGAAAAGCCGCTGGAACCTCTATGACCGCCAGGTGCTGGCCTGGATCCTGGAAGCGGGGCCGGATCCGGCCTTTCTGACGAGTTTCGTCGAGGTGCGCGACCCGCTGGAACTGGAGGCGGCCGAACTCGCGGCGCGGCACCGCACGGCCGAACACATCCGCATCCTGAATTACTGGCAGGCGCAGCGGCGGGCGACCTCGACCCTGCCAGAGCCCCATGCCATGGCAGAGTTCGAACTGCACCGCACCGTCTTTGAGGCCAGCCAGAACCCCTTTCTGCGGGCGGCGACCGGACTGAGCGAATTTGGCGTGGCGCGGACACTGGTGGCCCGGCAGGCCGCCGGCGTGGTCGACCTTGCCGCAGGCAAGGCGGGTCTCTACCAGCGGCTTGTCGCGGCCATCGAGACGGGCGACGGGGCGGCGGCCCGGCGCGCCATGGCCGATGTCATGTCCTGGGACCGCGACTGGCTGGCACCGGGGGCCGGCCCAGCCTGACCCTGTCGCAGTTGCTGACAAAAACTATAAGAAATTGCCTTGACTCGGGGCAGCGCCATCCTTACGAAACGCGGCGGCAAAGCCTGCTTCCGTGTCACCCCCTTCGGGACGCCATGCCAGTCCCCCCTTCGCCGGGGAAAGCTTGTCGCTGGACCGGAACACGAAATGCCGAACGTCACCCCTGCGCACCTGCTGCCGACCGTCGCGCTGGCGCTGCTTTTGGCACTGCCGGCCGGTGGCGTGGCGCTGGCGCAGGACCAAGGCCCGCAGACCGGGATCGTGACTGAGGCGCCCGACCTTGCGGCCCCCGCAGCGACCGAGGCGGCCCCGCAACTGCCCGCGGCCTCATCAGGAATCGCAGGCGCAGCGGCTCCGATGCCGCTGACAGCCGAGGCACCGGCCAGGCCCGCAGCGCCCTCGGCGGCCCCCGTCTCTAATTCGGCCCCAGCCCCTGCGGCCGGACTGCACAGCCTGTCGCCCTGGGGCATGTACCAGGCGGCACATTGGGTGGTGAAGGCAGTGATGGTGATCCTGGCGGCGGCGTCGCTGCTGACCTGGGTGGTGATGCTGTTCAAGGTGGTCGAGATTGCCCTGGCCCGTCAGCGGGCGGCCAGTGCCGGGCGGACAATCCGCGAATCCGCCTCGCTGGAGGAGGCGACGCGGGCGCTTGGCGGGCGAAACGACCCTGCGGCCTTCATGGCGCAGGCGGCGCTGACGGAATACAGCCGATCGGATGCGGCGCTGGATCTTGCGGGGACGGACGGCGTCAAGGAACGCACCCGATCGCTGCTGGAAAGGGTCGAGGCGCAAGCGGGCCTTCGGATGCGGCGGGGTACCGGCGTTCTGGCCACCATCGGGTCGACCGCGCCCTTCGTGGGGTTGTTCGGCACGGTCTGGGGCATCATGAATTCCTTCATCGGCATTGCCGAAAGCCAGACGACCAATCTGGCCGTGGTGGCGCCAGGGATCGCCGAGGCGCTGCTCGCGACGGCGATCGGGCTGGTCGCGGCCATTCCGGCCGTGGTGATCTACAACCATTTCAGCCGCAGCATCGCTGCCTATCGCCAGTTGCTGGCGGATGCGGCGGCAGGGGTGGAACGGCTCTTGAGCCGCGATCTGGATTTCCGCAAGGCCGCGGCAGCGGGGTCCTGACCAGATGGCAGGCCGGTTGAACGACACCTCGCAGGCCGATCTGGAGGAAACGCACGAGATCAACGTGACGCCCTTCATCGATGTCATGCTGGTGCTGCTGATCATCTTCATGGTTGCGGCCCCACTGTCGACGGTGGATGTGCCGGTGGACCTGCCCGGGTCGAATGCCACGAAAAGCGAGCGTCCGAAGGACCCGGTCTATCTGACCGTGCAGCGCGATCTCGCCTTGTCGCTGGCGACAGAGCCGGTCTCTCGGGACAGCCTGACCACCGCGCTTGACGCGGCCACCGAAAGCGACCGTGAGGCGCGCATCTACCTGCGGGCGGATGCGGCCGTGGCCTATGCCGACCTGATGGAGGTGATGAACCTTCTGCGGGCGAGCGGTTATCTGAAGATCGCGCTGGTAGGGATCGAGGCGGTGCCGGGGCAATCGGCGGGGCCAGAGGCCGCCGCGCCGGGCCTTGAGGGGCCAGGGCCATGACGGCACTCGCAGGCCCCTTTTCGGCGGCCCGGCCACTGGAAGACTGGCGCGAGGCGTGCCGCCGGCACCATCTGCTCATGGATGCGATCGGCTGGATTCTTGCAGCCGCCCTGATCGCGGGGCTGGTGGGGGCGGTGCTGGCCGGCACGATCCTTCCGGATCGGCAGGCCGGCATGCTGGAGGCGGTCGAGGACGCGATTGCCATCGATCTTGCCGCCCCGCCCCCGCCCCCCGCCGTTTCTGCGGTGGCCGAGGCCGCCCCGGACGCCCCGATGGTGAACGCGCCAGAGACGCCGGACCCGACGCGGGAGGTCACGGATCTGCCCACGGCCCCGCGGGCCACAGAACGGCTTGCCGAGGCCACACCACCCCCCGAGACGCTTCAACCGGCGGCCCTGCCAGACCTGCCACCCGACAGCCTGGCGCCGCCGCCCCCAGCGCCCGAACCAGCGCCCAAACCCGAACCGAAGCACGACCCGAAACCGGACGCGCGCCCCGAGGCGGCTGCACAGCCCAAAGCCAAGCCTAAGGCGGTTGAAGACGCCGCACCTGCCCCGGCGCCCTCGGCCCCGTCCAAGCAGGCCAAGGCCAAGTCGAGCACCCAGGGCAGCGGCACTGTCGCCGTCAACAAGGGACAGCTTCAGAGCTTGAAGGCAAGCTGGGGCAACAAGATACGCAAGCTGATTCAGCGCCGCGGCCCGGGCAAGAAGGGTCCTGCGGGGCGGGCGGGATCGACCGTGGTCGCGCTGACGGTGACCCGGGCCGGGCAACTGGCAGCGGTATCGGTTCTGGAAAGCTCGGGCCACCCGGGGCTGGACGCGGCTGCCGTGGCGGCGGTGAAATCGGCCGGCCCCTTCCCGCGAGCCCCGGCCGAATTGACCGACAGCCGCTACAACTTTGCCCTGCCCATCGATTTCTCTCGCTGAGCGGAGCCCTGACCAGACCGGATTTGGCCAGGCCCGATTTCCCGGCGGGGAAATCGCGGGCGGTCCTGGCAGGGCTGGCGGGCCATCTCTCAGCCCGAACGGCGGAGGGGCTTTCTCGGCTGACGCTTCTGCGGGGCGGACAGTGGCTTGGGGCTCTCCTGCCGGAAGGCCAGGGACATCGCCTCGGCCAGGGTCGATGCCGCGAAATCTGCCCCGATCTCTTCTGCCTGCTTCAGCGCCGAAGCGGGAGCCGGCGCAAGGCCATCGGGAAAACCGCCGGTGCGGGAAAGCTCGTCAGGCATCTGCCAGACGACGACACCCACGCGCAGATGCGGGGCCGCCCGCTTGATCCGGCGCAGGATCAGAAGCGAGGCGCGGGCCGGATTGGGATCAAGGAAGTTCAGGATCAACAGCCCGGCCCCAGCTGCGGCGCCGCCTGCCCCGCCCAGGCTCAGCAGATCGCCCCGGGCCGCTGCCGTCACCTCGGCACCCTCGGCCGCCAGCGCCTGGCCAAGCATCTCGGCGGCGACATCGTCAAGCTTGCTGCGCCCGCCTACGACCAGAATCCGCGGCGCGCCAACCGGACTGTCGGGAAGCTCTTCGCCCTCGGCGGCTTCGTCGCGTTCTTCCAGGACCACGGGGGCCAGTGCCTCGACCAGCTTTCCGGCAGAACGGGCGATACGGTCTTCCTGCTCTTGCGAGAGAACGCCACGGTCGTAGTCGGCCTGGGCCAAGAGCAGGGCCGGCAGGCCGACGCCCTGATAGTAGTCGGCCAGATAGACCGTCTCGAGCGCCTCTTCCGCGCGCGAAGCGGATTCCAGAACATCGCCGGCGAGCAGCCGCTGGTACAGCCGCGCATGGGGATGCAGCACGGGTTCATCGCCGAAGAGGATGTCGAACAGTTCGAATTGCGGCAGGTAGCGGCCCAGTACCACCAGGCAGACGGTCATCGGCGTGGACAGGATCAGCCCCAGAGGGCCCCAGATCCAGGTCCAGACAATGGCCGAAACGATGATGGCCAGCGGCGACAGCCCCGTGCGGGAACCATAGAGCCATGGCTCGACGATGTTCGAAGTGACGAGTTCCACCACCGCGAACAAGGCTGCCGTCCAGAGGACCATTGACCAGTCCGGGGATACGGCAAAGGCCAGAAACAGCGGGATGGCGGCAGAAAGCGCCGTGCCGAGATAGGGAACGAAGCGCAGAAACAGTGTCAGCATCCCGCACAGGACGGGATTGGGCACCCCGATCAGCCAGAGGCCCAGCCCGATCGGCACGGCGTAGATGACGTTGACCAGAAGCTGGATCAGCAGATAGCTCGCCACGCGCGAGCCCGCATCCTCGAGCATCTCGGTGGTGCGGTGCAGGTCGTTCGAGCCGACGAGCCGGATGAACCGGTCGCGCAATTCATCTCGCTCGAGCAGCATGAAGATGACAACCACGACGACAAGGCCCGCCGTTACCACGGGGCTGAAGACCGGCAGCACGATATCCTGCAGCACGCGCCAGGCGCTTTGATGCTCGACCACCGCCACCTGGAGCGGCGCGTCGGTGGCGGTCTGGGTCGCGCCCTCGGGTTGTCCGCTGGGCAGGGCATTGCTGATCTCGGTGTTGATGCGGGTCAGCATGTCGATGATCCCGCCGAAGACCGAGGAGGACCCGTCTGTCGCCTGCAGCGCCGAGAGTTTTTCCAGGATGTTGGCCTGGAAGCGGGGAAGGTTCTCGGCCACCGAGCTGAGCTGCGAGGCCATGACGGCCAGTAGAAAGCCCAGGGTGGCGAAGGCGATGGTGACGGCACTGAGCACGGCAAGCGTGTTGGGCAGACCGCGCGTGCGCAGGAGCGTCACGAAGGGTGACAGGGCAAAGGCCAGCAGAGTGGCAATCGCCAGCGGAAGGAAGACCGTGCTGCCAAGATGCAGCATCGCGGCGACGACGACAAAGGTCGCCAGCGTAGGCAGGCTGACGCGGCGGGCAAGGCCTGTCCTGTCTTCGCGGGCCATGCCGCCCTGCACTTGCGGTTCCGCCACGATGGTCACCTGTTTCCGCCCCAGGGCATTGTGCAACTGGATATCACCCGTGAAAGGGTTGCAAGGTCGCAATGCGGGACCGGACCGGGCATCCTGGCGGTGGGGGCGGCTGCGCGTCACCCGACGGCACGAACGATGAGGTCCGCGCCCCAATCCGGGGCGCGGACACAGCTTCTGTCGCAGGGAGATCAGCCGCGCGGCGGCCAGACTGTGCCGGATGGACCAAGCACCGGGGCGCCGAGCAGGGGCGAGGACAGGGCATACACCCCCTGCGTTGTGAACAACCATATGATATTGCGATCATATTCGGTGAAGACCGCAAAGCCGGGGTTGTTGAAGGTATAGCTTGGCATCTCGGCCTCGGTCGGGAAGCGTGGCACGAAATAGCCGGCAATCGACGGCGCTTTCGGATCGGCCAGATCGAAGATCTGCACCCCGGCGTTGTAGAACGCATAGATGGCAAGACCCTCTCGCCCACCGCCGGGCTGCATCGCCCCGCCGCTGCGCTTTGGCCCGAAACTGCCGCCTCGCTGGCAGAAATCGGTGAAGACGGCCTCCTCGGGCGGGGTCGGCCGCGGCAAGGTCGCGGCGATTGCCGGCTTGGCCGGGTCGGACAGATCGACGACGAAGATGTCCTTGTAAGGTTCGTAGCAGTTCGAGTTCATCGGGTAGCCATTGGCCAGCACGATGCCCTTGCTGGCGAATTGGCTGGTGTCGATGCTGTCGAACTCTGTCCCTGCATAGCTGGGCGGAACGGTCAGGTGGCCGATCTGGCGCGGCGCAGCGGGATCCGCCAGATCGAAGGTGTAGAGCCCCAGCCCCCCCATGCCGCCAACCCCCAGCGTGCCACCGTCATCCAGCGGCACGGGTGTCGACATGGGCATCCGCGACCCCATCCAGGACGTACGGTTGCCGGCCCGCGGATTAGCCAGATAGGCCGCCTCGCTTGCGGCATCGCCGACGATCTGGCCCGGCACCGAAACCTGCGTGACGAAGGCGGGATTGGCGGGGTCCTGCATGTCCCAGACCTGATAGCCGGGGGAATGCAGATAGTCAGGATATTCGGTCAGGGCATGGGCATCGTCCGGGGCCGCCGACAGGATCATGTAGCGCCCGCCATGCCAGTTCGGCGCGTCGAGCGACCCTGAACCCTGCTGCTGCCCGACGGGTGCCTCCGGATTGGCGATGTCGGTCGTCCGGGTTGCGACCAGGCGCCAGTCTTCCGGCGTGGGGCCATCCATCACGAAGACCTTGAAGCCCTTGAGCGAGTTGTAGTTCCGCAGGCTTGTCACCTTGTGGGGCTCGCGGCGCTTGTCGCGCATCAGGCCGAAACGGCCGATCTCGTAGGAGGCGACCAGGACGTTTCGCTGCAGTGCCGGGCTCCAGGCGATGGTCGTGCCGCCGAAATAGTCGGTGACCGCGGCCGAATCGAAGTCTTCGGATGAGCCTTCCGGGCCCCAGACACCGCCCTGCGACCACACGGTCCGGGCTTTGGTGGGATCGGTCACGTCGAGGATGCGCAGGTAGTCACGGTCATGGACATAGAGATACCGGCGGCCATCGAAATCGGCGACATCGACCCAGGCGTGCCAGGGTGAGGATACCGCCGGGTAGAAGGCCAGTTCTTCCACGTTGCGGGCATAGCTGTTCTGGTCCCAGCCTTCGAGCTGGCCGGGAAAGCCGGGCGCGTCTTCGGTCAGCGGCGTGGCCAGCGGTGCCCTGAAGGTGCCGTCGGGCTGCATGCCATAGTCCTTGCCCGGGACTGGTTCGGCCGGGGGCGCCTCGGGAGTGATGGCGGCCCAGCGTTGCAGATGGGGATCGACGATGTTGATCTCGCCCAACGGTTCCTCCTCCCAGGCAACGGCTGGTGCCGTCAGCCCAAGCAGGGCGATGGCGGCTTGTTGGGCAAGCCTTCCGATGTGTTTCACTTGGCCGTCCTCCTCTGACGCGACCGGGCGCCACGCCCGGAGTTCGCCGGCAGTATGCGGGTGGCGCTGGTTCGCAGGAAAATGAACTTTGTGCCCTTGGCTATGACCAGAAGGAATAGCAGGAAGGGATCAGGTGACAGCCTTGCGGGTGCGATGCTCGGGCAGGTCCCAGAGGCGCTTGTCCATCACCTCGGCCAGCGTCACGACGGCATCCCAGATGTCCACATAACGCACATAGAGGCCGGCAAAGCCGAAGCGCAGGATGTCGGGCGCCCGGAAATCGCCGATGACGCCGCGCGCGATCAGGGCCTGCATGATCGGATAGCCCTCGGCATGCGACAGGGCGACCTGGCTGCCGCGATGGGCGGCGTCCCTGGGGCTGGCCAGGGTAAAGCCATGGCCGGCCAGCGCCCTGTCCGTGAGCTGGATGAACAGATCGCCCAGGGCCTGCCCCTTCTGCCGCAGAAGCGGCATCTCGATGCCCTCGAAGGCGCCGAGCGCCGTTTCCAGCGCGATCATGCCGAGCTGGGGTGCCGTGCCCACCAGCATGCGCGCAATCCCGGGATCCGGGGCATAGTCATGGGCAAAGTCAAAGGGGCGGGCATGTCCATGCCACCCGGCGATGGGCTGGCGCAGCTGCGGTATGTGCCGTCGCGCGGCATAGACGAAAGCAGGGGCCCCCGGCCCGCCGTTGAGATACTTGTAGCCGCAGCCCACCGCAAAATCGACGCCATCCGCATCGAGTGCCAGCGGCAAGGTGCCCGCGCTATGCGCAAGATCCCAGCTGGACAGGGCACCCACGGCCTGCGCGGCGGCTGTGAGCGCCGCCATGTCATGCAGCCGGCCCGACTTGTAATTCACATGGGTGAGATGGACGAGCGCGAGCCGGTCGCCGGCAGCCGCGATCTCGGGCACCAGCTGCCCGGGATCGGCACAGCGCAGTTCCAGGCCAAGGTCATCGGCAATGCCGGCCAGCACATAGACATCGGTGGGGAAGTTGCCGGTTTCCGCCAGCAGCACATCGCGCCCCGGGCGCAGGTGAAGCGCGGCGCGAACCACCTTGTAAAGGTTGACGGAAGTCGAGTCGCAGGCGATCACCTGATCTGCTGCCGCCCCGATCAGCCCGGCGATCAGCGCGCCGATCCGTTGCGGGGCGAGGTACCAGTCGGCCTCGGTCCAGGACCGGATCAGGCCCTGCCCCCATTCCTGCACCACTGCCGTTTGCAGGCGTGCCACGACAGACCGAGGCAAGGCGCCAAGCGAGTTGCCGTCGAGGTAGATCGTGCCCTGTGGCAATTCGAACCTGTCCCGGAAGCGGGCCAGCGGATCGGCCGCATCGAGCGCCAGCGCGTCGTTTCGGGACAGGACAGGGGGCACCATCATCATTGTCACTCCTTCAGGGCGGTTGTGCCCGAGGCCATACGCCATGCCGGCCTGGATTTCGAAGTGAATAGAGGAAGCACAGCTATTCCTTTCAGGAAAGTCAGGCTATGGTTACGCGACAAGACCTGCACGGCATCATGACCCAGCGGCCCACCCCTTCTGATCCAGCGCTGCTTTCGGTGATCGAACAGCGGCTCAGCCTGCGCAACCTGCGCCTTGTGGATGTGATCTGCCGCGAAGGCAGCCTTCTGCGGGCCGCGCAGTCGATGAACATGACGCAATCCGCGGTCACCAAGGCGTTGCAGGACCTCGAGGCCTCCGTCGGGGTCAGGCTGTTCGATCGCACCAACCGCGGCGCTATCGCCACGCCCTTTGGCGAGGCACTGGCCACCCATGCCCGCATCGTCCTGTCACAACTGCGCCATGCCACGCAGGAACTGGCAGAGTTGCGGGACGGTTCTGGCGGCAGCGTGGTGATCGGCACGTTGCTGTCGGCATCGGTCCGGCTGCTGCCCCGGGCCATCTCTGCCGTGTTGCTCGACCGGCCCAACCTGCGGGTGCGGATTGTGGAAGGGACGAACGAGACGTTGATGCCCCTGCTGCGCCGAGGCGACCTTGACCTTGTGGTAGGGCGGCTGCCCGAGTTTCGTGCGCGTCAGGGCGTGCGGCAGGAGGTTCTGCTGCGGGACGAAGCGCGGATCGTCGCGGGCCCCGCGCATCCGCTGGTCGGTCGCGTGTCGTTGAAGCTGCAGGAGGGGCTTGGCTATCCCTGGATCCTGCCCAGCCCAGAGACGACCCTGCGCCGCCAGATCGACCACGCCTTCCGCGAGGCGGGGTGTGACCCGCCGGCGGCAGCAGTCGAGACCGTTTCGGTTCTGGTCAGCCGCAGCCTTCTGGGCGACGGACGGCATCTGGCGGTCTGGCCCGCCGACCTGGCACAGGCAGAGAGGGCGCTGGACACGGTCCGGATCCTGCCGATCGACCTGCCCGGCACGTCGCGGCCGGTGGGCCTGACGCTGCGCGCCGAAGGGCGCATGTCACCGGCTGCCCAGGTCATGATTACCGCGCTGAAGGCGGAAGCCGAGCGGGAACAGGGCGTGGCTACGCCCTGACGGTCAGCGGCGGGCCCTGGCGGCAGCGCGTGCGGGGCTAGTCCTTGCGGTTGGAAGGCCGAAGGGCGAGCGTCGACTGGTTGCGCACGGCACTGATCGCTTGATGGACACGTTCCATGCAGTCGGGACAGACGGTATAGGCCACCTTCTCGGGATGTGGAAAAGGCAGGGCCTCGACCGCGCGCCAGATGTCGCCGGACTGCTTTACCGCGCCACAGAACGAGCATTTGCAGGCAGTGGCCTCGGGGCTGACCTGCCAGGGGCGCAGTGGCTCGGGAAACGAGACCGCATCTTGCAGATCATGAACCATCAGAACGCGGGTTTCCTTCATGGGCTGGATCGTGAGCATGAACAGCCGCTGCATATGCGGGCTGTCGCAGCGGTAGATCAGGCGCAGCGGTTCATGCGCGTCCTGCACGGCCTTGACCATGTCCAGCACGGCCTGCCGGGTCTCATCATCGGAGATATGTTCCAGGAGCGAAGTCGACAGAACCCTGTTCGCGACCGCCCCCGAGCCGCCGTTGCTCAGAGCAAACTCGTCCCAGTCACCCCCGACCCAGAGCAGGCGAAACTCGGTATCGAGCACGCAATAGACTTGCTGGAACTTCACGGCGCCTAGTCCAAGGAAGCAGTTGCCGGGTCCTCTTGGTCCCCTGCACTCTTTTGTCACGCCGGTTTACACTTCTGCAAGAGCTTTGCCAGATTTTTGCGCTGACTGTCAGCCAGACTGGACAAGTCGCAACGATGGCCGGCCTTGCAGCGCCTCGCGCGCTGTCCGGCGGATGTCCTCGGCCTGCAGCCCCGCCCAAGCATACATCTGCGCCGGGCTCGCCTGATCGATGAAGCGGTCGGGCAGGGTCATGGTGCGGATCGCGCGCCCCTTCTCCAGCAGGCCGGCCGCCGCCAAATGGTGCAGCACGAGCGCTCCGAATCCCCCGGTGGATCCCTGTTCCACGGTGATCAGGGCGCGGTGCTCCACCAAAAGCCGATCGATCAGGTCCGTATCGATCGGCTTGGCAAAACGCGCGTCGGCAACGGTGACCGAATGGCCGTCGGCCTCGAGCAGCTCGGCGGCCTTCAGCACCTCGGCAAGATGCGCGCCAAAGGACAGCAGCGCGACATCGGTGCCCTGTTGCAGCACGCGGCCCTTTCCGATCTCGAGCGGGAGCCCTCTCTCGGGCATCTCGACCCCCATGCCTTCGCCGCGCGGATAGCGGAACGCGATGGGGCCCGCGTCATGGGCGACCGCTGTCGCGATCATGTGGCACAGCTCGGCTTCGTCACCGGCGGCCATGACGGTCATGTTCGGCAGGTTGGCCAGAAAGCAGATGTCAAAGGCACCGGCATGGGTCGCCCCGTCCTGACCGACCAGCCCGGCCCGGTCGATGGCAAAGCGCACGGGCAGGTTCTGAAGCGCGACGTCATGCACGATCTGGTCGTAGCCGCGTTGCAGGAAGCTCGAATAGATCGCGCAGAAGGGTTTGAGCCCGCTTGCGGCAAGACCCGCGGCAAAGGTGACCCCATGCTGTTCGGCGATGCCCACATCGAAGACCCGCGCGGGAAAGCGCCGCGCCATCTGGTCAAGCCCCGTGCCTCCGGGCATGGCGGCCGTGATCGCAACGATCGTGGGGTCACGCGCAGCCTCTTCCGTCAGCCGCTGACCAAAGACCGCGGTATAGTTGGGCGCGTTGCTCGCGGCCTTGACCTGCTTGCCGGTGGCGACATCGAACTTCGCCACGCCATGATACTTGTCATCCGCGCCTTCTGCCGGGGCATAGCCCTTGCCCTTGACGGTAACGGCGTGGATCAGCACCGGGCCGCTGGCCCGCGCACGGGCCGTGCGCAGCGTGGTCAGAAGCTGGCCCATGTCGTGCCCGTCGATCGGGCCGATGTATTCGAAGCCCAGTTCCTCGAACAGCGTGCCCCCGCCGGGCAGACCGGTCACCATCTGGCGTGCCCGCCGCGCGCCGTCACGAACCGGGCCGGGCAAATTGGCCTCGATCCCTTCCGCCGCGGCCTTGAGAGCGGCCAGCGGACCTTTGGTTGCGATGCCGTTCAGGTAGCGCTGCAACGCCCCCACCGGCGGGGCAATCGACATGTCATTGTCGTTGAGGATCACGAAGAGGCGGCTCTTCAGATGGCCTGCATGGTTCATCGCTTCATAGGCCATGCCGGCGGTGATGGCGCCATCACCGATGACCGCGATCGTGTCACCCACCGCCATGCCGAGTTCCCGCCCGACGGCAAAGCCGAGGGCCGCGCTGATCGAGGTGGAACTATGCGCCGCCCCAAACGGGTCGAAGACCGACTCGGCGCGCTTGGTGAAGCCCGACAGCCCCCCTGCCTGGCGCAGGGTCAACATGCGGTCGCGCCGCCCGGTGAGAATCTTGTGGGGGTAGCACTGGTGGCCGACGTCCCAGATCAGCTTGTCCATCGGCGTGTTGAACACGGCATGGATTGCGACGGTGAGTTCGACCACGCCCAGCGACGAGCCTAGATGGCCGCCAGTCTGGCTGACGACCGAGATCGTCTCGCGCCGCAGTTCATCGGCCAGAAGGGCCAGGTCTTCATCGCTCAGCGCCTTGAGGTCGGCCGGGCCAGTCACCCGGTCGAGGATCGGGTGAACGATCGGGAATTCGTTGGTCTCGCTCATGGCTGCGTCCTCCGTGAGCAGAAAAGAGGTGCCGTGCGGATGGTCTGCACGGCACCAGGATCCTGTCGCCAACAGGAAGGGAACCGGGCCTTGTGGCGCCCAGAATTCGGGCCGGCGAAATGACCCGAACCGTCACGCCGGGGGCAGGAACCCCGCCCCCGGCAAGTTCAGGTCAGGCGATATGCGCCGTGACGACCGTTTCCACCGCGCCCATGGGGGCGGGGGCGGTCTTGCTTTCTTCGGGCAGAAGCTGACCCACGAGGTAGATCAGCCCCAGGAAAATCCCGATCACCAGCAGGAAGGCCAGGGCATAGCCAGCGCCCTTGAGCATCTGCCCAAGACCCCAGAAGGCCAGGTGCGTCGTCCGGTTTTCCTCGAAGTACTTGTCAGACATTGCAATTCCTCACTGCAACGGCGCGTAGCCGTGTTCCTGTGCCCAGACATACCAGTTGTCCACGACCGTACCTGTCAGCAAGATCCCGATCCCACCCGTAAGGGTAACCAGCACCGCGAACCACCAGGCCCAGCGGTGGATGCCCTCCATCGTGGCATTGAACCCCATGGTCCAGCGCCAGAACAGCGCGGCCCGTTCCGAGGCCGTACCACGGTCGGCGATCTGTTCCAGTTCGCGGTCGCCACCAAAGCGGCTGACAGCCAGGATCGTCGCGCCATGCATCGCAAAGAGCAGCGCCGAGCCATAGAGGAACGCGATCGAGAGCGCGTGGAACGGGTTGTAGAACAGGTTGCCGTAGGTGAGGCTGAAAAGGTTCGTCCAGTCGAGATGGCTGAAGATGCCATAGGGTACGGCATGGCTCCAGGAGCCCATCAGCACCGGCCGGATCAGGCCCAGCACCAGGAAGAGCCAGATCGCGCTGGCAAAGGCCCAGGACACATGCTTGCCCATGCCGAGCGCCTGGGCGCGCAGCCAGGTACGGACCCACCAGGAACAGACCGAAATCAGAAGGAAGAAGCTGGCGATCAGCCACAGGCCGCCCTCACCCAGGGGTGCAAAGCCAAGGCCATATTCTTCTGCCGGCGGCTCAAGGCTGAACCAGAACAGATCGCGCAGGAAAACGGCGGGGTTAAAGCCGGCCTGGTACCAGAACCAGGCGCCGCACAGCATGAACCAGACGGCGCCGCTGGCAAGCGAGATCACGCCCATCGTGCCGAGGTAGACCGGGCCGAGCTGGGCATTGCCGAACCAGCCCGCCAACGTCGAGAAGCTGGCGCTCTTGGTGCGGTTGTGCAGATCGACACCTTCGACCAGCCCCATCTCGGGGGCACCCCGCACCTGCACCTGGGTGAAGATGTTCTGATACTCAGCCATTTACGCCTCCCGCGATGTCGGCCCACCAAGGCAACTGCAGCCACCAATCCCACCAGACGACCCACTGATCGAACCAGATCGTGCCAGAGATCACGATGCAGACCGCCGACCAGAACCCGGCGTTCAGCGCGAGCAGGAGCCCCAGGCGGTGAATGCCCAGCGTACCGACCGAGTAGCCGATGAGATCACGGAAGTAGGTGTCTTCATGATCGGGGGTGCGCATCTCGCGCCCCTTTTCCGGATTGGCCGCAGACAGGATCAGGCCGCCGTGCAGCGCCAGCGCCAGCGCGTTGGTGAAGAAGAAGCTCACCGCGATCATATGCGCCGGATTGTAGTGAAAGTTGCCATAGGTGTAGCCGGTGTTCGACACCCAATCGAGGTGCGAAAAGATGCCGTAGGGAAAGGCATAGCCCCAGGCCCCCATCAGGATCGGCCGGATGACGACCAGCGTCACATAGGCGAAGATCGCAACCGCAAAGGCCGCCGGCACGTGATAGCCGATGCCAAGCTTGCGGCAGATTTCCACCTCGCGCAGCGCCCAGCTCACGAAAGAGCCGATCGCGCAGATCGTGATGATCTGCCACAGACCGCCCTCGCGCAGGGGCGCGGCGGCAAGGCCCATCTCTACGGGCGGCGGGTTGATCGATATCAGCCAGGGGTTCCAGGTGCCCTGCAGGGTCGCTCCATACAGGATCAGAAGCGTTCCCAGAGCGGCAAAGAAGAAGGTCGTGACACCAAAGAAGCCGACGTAGAAAGGGCCGACCCAGAAGTCGAACAGGTTCCCGCCGACAAGCGTGCCCCCCGGCACGCGGTATTTACGTTCGAAACTGAGCACAGCCATGTTTCCGTCTCCACTGGTGCGGGCAGTCTTCGCTGTTCCCCCCAGGGGGCGCACAGCGCGGGTCACTGCGATGAGGACCCGGGACCGTCTCGTTGAATCTCCGCGTCAGGCGGCGGGCGACCGCCGGAAGGCGACCGCCCGCGCGCAGGCCTCCGGCTTATTCGCTCGGAACAGTCGCGTATCCATATTTGGCGGACGCGATGTCGAGCCAGTTGTAAGCCGGCGTGCTGAGCAGAACGAGGTGGATCATCGCGGCCAGCAGGAACAGGAACACGCCCTGTGCCACGAACACGCGGCGAGGATCGAAGATCAGCCAGATCTTGTAGAACTTGGACATTTTCGGATCCTCCTCAGAACCACGGGCGCCAGATGTACACTGCCAGGTGAGCGACGATGGCGATGGCCACGAAGAGCCAGAGCCCGCTCATATAGACAGAGTGCAGTTCCTGCGCCTGCTCGTCGGTGAGACCTGTGAAACTCAGGTCGGTCTTATCAGCCATACTATCCTCCGGATGCACAGACTGACGCCGCAACCCCTGCGGCGAGGTTTGCGGAGCGGCGGCATGCCGTTCCGCATTTCCGCCATGGCCGGGGTTTGACCCCCGCCCATGCCGAACTCGTGTCACCTGACGGGCGGGCGCACCGCGTCGGGAAGTCTCCGTCCCCTTTCAGGGACGGAAGATCGTGGGCGTGGTGGCCTCGGCCTCGCGCCAGGCGCGGGCCAGAGGGCCATGCACGGGAAGCTGATGGTGACGCACCACGCTCCAGACCCAGGCAAGGGTCGACAGCGGGATGGCCAGCAAGAAGATCAGCACGAAATAGGTGTAGAACTCGGCTTTCGGGGTTCGGGCCGGATGCGCCGGCTGGTATGATCCATGGCCTGCGGTGTGATCGCTCATGATCCCTCTCCCTTTCGTTGAGTTTCAATGACTTCGCCCCCGCCAAGTGCGGCGACATACTCGAAGACGACGCGCTCGGACCCAAGGTCGAGCGCATGTTTCTCGGCCGCGTCGCGCAGGCTGCGCGCAGCGGAAATGCGGGTGATCACCGGATGCTGTTCGAGGATCCGGTCAAGCTCGGCCTGGGCATCGGCATCCCAGGGGAAATCGCGGCGCAGATTGGTCGGCGTGGCCGCGGCGCTGTCCATCTCGCTGCCCAGGGGCAGGATGTGGAAAAGCGCGTCGAACAGCCCGTTGCAGACCTCCTGCAGCAGCCAGACGGCGCCGGCATAACCCATGTAGGGCGTGCCCGTGGCCCGCCGGATCGCGGCACCCGGGAAGGAAGCCGCGATGAAGGCCGGCTGCGGGCCGTGGCCGGCCTTGAGCTCGGCCATGTAGATCTTCTCGTTGATCGACCCCAGGACGATCAGCGGGCGAAGGCGCTTGAGATCGGCGCGGACGGCCTCGTTGTTCGTCTTGGCTCCGGGGCAGCGTGCCACGGCAAAGGCACAGGGCAGGCCGAGGTCTGTCTCGAGGAAAGCACGAATGCCACGGGTGTAGGTTTCGTTCGCGACGATGGCGAAGCTTGCGGTCGCGAAGAAATCCTGCGTGACCGACCGCCAGAGATCCCACAGCGGCTTGAGCGTCGAGTGCTTTTCACGGGCAATGAACGGCTCGGGGTCGAGACCCAGCATCTCGCCCAGTGTGCGCAGGAAGCGTGTCGTGCTGTCCAGCCCGATCGGGGCTTGCAGGTAGGGTTTGCCCAGAACCTCGGCGAGGCCACGGCCAAATTCGCGGTACATGACGATGTTCACATCGGCATTCACGAGGTTGCGCATCTCGGCCAGATGGGCGCCAAGCGGCATCACCATGTTGACCTCGGCCCCGATGCCTTCGACCAGGCGGCGGATCTCGTGCAGATCCGAGGCCATGTTGAAGGTGCCGTACATCGGCCCCAGGATATTGACTCGGGGCCTGGCGCCTTCGGCGCGCGGCGCCTCGGGCGGCATGCGGCCCTTGGTCTGGCCGAACTCGGTGAAGATCCAGGTCATGGCCCGGTCCGCTGCCTGCCACTGATCCTCGTCGATGGTGCGGGGCAGGAAGCGCTGGATGTTGGTGCCCATCGGCGTCACGCCGCCACCGATCATCTCGGCGATGCTGCCGGTGACCACGACGGCGGGCAGCGCGGGATCGAGTGTCTTCCAGGCGCGGCGCATGGCGCCTTCGGTGCCGTCCCGTCCCAGCTCTTCCTCACCCAGGCCCGTGACCACGATGGGCAACTCATGCGGCGGCAGCCCGTCGGTGTAGTGCAGCACCGAAGTGACCGGCAGGTTCTCGCAGCCCACCGGCCCGTCGATGACGACCTGCAGGCCCTTCACCGCGCAGAAGGCATAGACCGCCCCCCAGTAGCCCCCTGCCCTGTCGTGGTCCTGGATCAGCATGATCCACCTCCGACCGGCGCAGGACCTTGGCAGACGGCCGCGGCGCGGATCATATCATCTCCTCCGCCTTGGCGGCCTTGGCGGCCTTGTCGAGTTTCTTCTGATGGGCCGCGCGGTAGTCGGGGCGCAGGTTTGGCGCGCCCTCCCAGATACCGGCGGTGTCATCCTGGCCCACGCCTTCAAAGAAGGCGCGCATGCCGTCCATCCGCCCCTTGTTCGCCATGGCGGCATTGACCACCTGAGACAGCGACCCTGCACCGGCAACCCCCATCAGCGGGCGTGCCGAGATCAGGTTCGTGAAGTAGAGCGCGGGAGTGCCCAGCTGTTTCGCCTTCTGAACGACCGGCGTCGTGCCAATGGCAAGGTCTGGGCCAAAGGCCTCCATCGCGCAGAGGTCATCTTCCAGCGAGGCGCGGTATTTCACCACCACCCCACGTTCCTCCAGCCAGGCGCGGTCGGGGTCGCTCCAGACAGTGCGGGCGCAGGCCGTTCCAACGTAGGGCACATCGGCGCCGCTTTCGATCAGTAGGCGCGCAACCAGAAGTTCGCTGCCCTCATAGCCCGAAAGCGTGATCCGGCCCGAGATCGGGTTCGCAGCAAGCGCGCCGCGGATCGCGCCGCCAAAGGCATTCTGGGCTGCCGCGATCTGGCCCGGGGCCACCGCAAAGGCCGCGCCGATGGCGGCCAGCCAGTCCATCGTGCCGTCATGCCCGACTGGGGCAGAGCCAACGATCTGTCGCCCGGCCGTCTGAAATTCGCGGATCGAGGCGGCGTAGAAAGGATGGATCGCCGCGGCAACGGGGCAATCGAGCGCTGCATAAAGCTCGCGCCATTCGCGGCAGGGCACGACCGGGCCGGCAGCCAGACCCAGGGGCGCCAGCAAGGCACCGATCATCATCGGGTCGGCCGGGAACATCTCGCCCAGCAGCGCGACCGAGGGCCGGTCGTTGCGGCCGGCGACCGGCGCGGGCACCGGCCCCGCCATGATCTCGCGCCGCGCATAGGCCAGCATGGCACCGGCCAGAACGTCCTTGGCCTCGGCATGGGTTGGCACGCCGAAGCCCGGCACGTCGATACCCACGATGCGCACGCCATTGATCTCGTTTGGCAAGAGCTTGAGCGGCACGCCCGAGGCGGTGGGCACGCAGAGATTCGTCACCACCACCGCATCAAAGCGGTCAGGGTCGGCGAGCTCGTGCACCGCGTCGCGGATGTCCTCGAAGAGCTTTCCCGTGACGAGCGTTTCGGAATTGAAGGGCACATAGCCGACCGAACGCCGGGCGCCGTAGAAATGCGAGACGAAAGTCAGGCCATAGACGCAGCAGGCCGAACCCGACAGCACCGTCGCCACGCGCCGCATCCGCAGGCCCACGCGCAGCGAGCCGAAGGCCGGGCACATGCTTTGCGGCTTGTCATGCGGGCCTTGCGGATAGTCGGCGGCGAACTGGTCGAGCAATTCGCTGTTGCCGGCGGCCCGCGCCGCTGCCTCCATCTGGGTGGCACCCGAATGGCATCCCAGACCGTCGGTCGGCAAGGCGGTCATGGCGCGCCTCCCGCTGTGGTCCGGCAGAGGGGCCTGCGATCAGACATTGTCGTACACCACCTCGAGCGAGATTTTCTCGCCGGCATATTTGCCGCGCATGTCGACATCGGTTGCCGGTTCGAGGACGAAATCCTTGCCCGTCGTCTCGGCGCTGAAGAGGCCGAGCAGGCCATCCTGGCTGAGCGGCTTGGGCCGCAGCGGCGGGGCATCGGCCACATTGCCTGCCAGTTCCTCGAACAGCGTGCCCCATTGCGTGGCATGGCTGCCGACGATCTGATAATTGGCCGACTTGCGCCGCAGGTCGTCATCTGCGGGGATCGAGGCGAGGATCGGGATGTTCACGGCTTGGGCAAAGGCCGCCGCCTCGCCCGTGCCATCATCCTTGTTGATCACGATGCCCGCGACGCCGACATTGCCGCCCAGCTTGCGGAAGTATTCGACCGCCGAGCAGACGTTGTTGGCGACATAAAGCGACTGCAGGTCGTTCGAGCCAACGATGATCACCTTTTGCGCCATGTCGCGGGCGATGGGCAGGCCGAAGCCGCCGCAGACCACGTCGCCCAGGAAGTCGAGCAGCACATAGTCGAAATCCCAGTCATGGAAGCCGAGCTTTTCCAGAAGCTCGAAGCCATGGATGATGCCGCGCCCGCCACAGCCGCGACCCACTTCCGGGCCGCCGAGTTCCATCGCGAAGACGCCGCCCCGCTTGAAGCAGACATCGCCGATCTTCACCTCTTCGCCCGCCAGTTTCTTGCGGGTCGAGGTCTCGATGATCGTCGGACAGGCCTTGCCGCCGAACAGGAGCGAGGTCGTGTCGGATTTCGGGTCGCAGCCGATCAGCAGCACCCGCTTGCCCATCTCGGCCATCATGTGGCTGAGGTTTGCCAGCGTGAAGGACTTGCCGATGCCGCCCTTGCCGTAGATCGCGATGATCTGGGTTTTCTTGCTGGGCGGATCCTGCGGAATCTCCAGCGAGGGCTCCTCGCCCGCTTCCTGCCGCAGCCGGTCGTCGAAAGCCTTGAGGTTCGGAACGTCCAGCGTCATGCGTCCACCTTCCAGTCGAGGATCATCTTGAGGCAGCTCGAGTCTTCGAAAGCTGTCCGATAGGCCGAGGGCGCCTCGGCGCCCGGGCGGTGGTGAGTGATCAGACCGTCAAGCGACAGCACCCCACCCTCGACCAGCGCGCGGGTTGCCACCATGTCGGCAGGCTGCCATTCGCTGGCGATGCGCAGGCGCATCTCCTTCATGAACGCAGGCGGGAAGGCAAAGCTGAGCGGCCGGGAATAAAAGCCGCACAACACGATCTCACCCCCGCGGGCGAGCCGCCCGACCAGGCTGTCGAGCAGGTCCGGCGCGCCCGAGGCATCATAGATCGCACGGTAGTCGCGGCGCGGGTCGTCCTCGGGGCGCAGAACCTCGTAGCCCTGTGCGCCGTCGTGGCGACCGGGATCGACCTCCCAGACGGTGGGGGGCTTGCCGCCGGCGGCCAGCGTCAGGCGGGCCAGCAGGCGGCCTAGCGTGCCATGGCCGATGATGAGTTCCGGCAGCGCCGTGTCGAAACCGGCGAGCGCATGACGCGCCGTGGCTGCGAGCGCGAGCAAGGCTCCACGCGGCCCTGCGGCCGCATCAAGCCGCACCGCGCGATCGGAGGAAGTGACCAGACGACTGGTCGCGCCGCCGAACAGGCCGCGCAGATCGTTGCCGAAGCAGTTGGAGCCAGGAACGAAGACATGATCGCCCGGCCGGAAGCCCGTATCGGCCCCCGCCTCGACGACCTCGCCATAGCTTTCATAGCCAGGAACAAGGGGATAGCCCATGCCGGGAAAGGCCGGCATGGTGCCAAGCCAGAAGAGTTTCTCGGTGCCGGTTGAAATGCCCGAATAGGCGATGTCGACCACGAGATCGCCCCGCACCGGGTCTTTCAGCGTCGCCGGGCCAACGGCGATCGCCTTCGGACCTGACATTATGACGGCATCTGTCTGCACGAATCTCCCCCGAAGAGCCAGCAGCACGGCGAGAGTCGCCGGAGTCTGCAGACCCTATGTGTAACTGTAACCTTACACTATTGAATGTCAAACAATATAGACACTCAGGGCAAAGCTGCCGCAGCTAGAGCTTGCGGGCCTCGACCACCGAGGTCACATAAGGGCGCGCGCCGGGGTGAGGGCGGATCTGGCTGAAGCCCGCGTTTGCGAGCAGTTCGGAGATGCGGGCGGCCGACCGCGTCTGCCCCGTCTGCATGGCCATCGTATAGACGGCGAAATAGACATCCGTTGCCGCATCGGGGCGCGCCCCACCGGACATGGGTTCGGAGACGATGACGCGCCCCCCCTGCGGCAAAGCAGCGTGGACGGCCGCAAGAAGCGGCTCGACCACGCTGTCGGAATGGTCATAAAGCACCCGCACGAGAGAGATCGCGTCGGCGTCTGCGGGCAAGGGATCGCTGCGGAAGCTGCCTGGCCTGACGATCAGCCGGCCGGCCAGCGCCGGGAAGCGGCCTTCGGCGCCCTGGACGACCTGAGGCAGGTCGAACAGTGTCAACCCGAGGCTTGGATAGGCGACCGCAACTGCCGCCAGAAAGGCGCCTGTACCGCCGCCTACATCCAAGAGGCGCTTCCGGTCTGACAGATTGATCAGCCGCAGCGTGTCCTGTGCGACGAGCGACTGGCTGTCCGCCATCAGATCGGAATAGCGTGCGGCAACATTGGCATCTGCCTGCCCGAGCGGACCGAAGACATAGGGCCAGAAGCCAGCCAGTTCCGGCGTGGTCTGGCCCCGGAAGAAGGCGGCAGGGTCCTCAAGGTCACGGTAGAGCACGCTGTGGTGGCGGACCATGGCCTCAAGGCCCGGAACCGCCAGGAACGCCGCCCCGCGCGTGGTGAGCCGCCATGTTCCAGCCCGGTGGCGCAAGAGCCCGAGCCCCGCACCCGCCTGAAGCAGCACCTGCATCCGCGCCTCGGGCACGTCGCACAGGCGCGCCAGACGGCCTCTGTCCTGTGGCCCCTCTGCCAGGCGATGCAACACCTGCAGCTCGACCAACGCCATCAGCACCTGCGACTGGACAAAGCCCGACAGGATCGAGAACAGGGCGCGGCCTTCGGCATGGGCACGCCCCCGCAACAGCGGAATCCGCTCGACCAGCGCATGAAAACGGGGCGACAGCGCCAGGCGCACCAGTAGCCCCGCCGGCTTGCGCCGGTGGGGCTTGCCGTCAAGCTGCACGTCCACCAAGGTCAGCCCCTCACCGCAGAGGTCGGAATCTCCATGATCCGCTGGGCATAGGCGAGTACCATCTTCGCCAGCCGTTCCTCGCCCGGGCAGGACGGGATCGAGGCTATGGCCCCCGACAGAATGTCGTTGAGATGGCGCGTGGCGCCTGCAACACCCATCATGCCGACCGCCGACGGCCTTTGCAGCGCGGCATCCCTGCCGGACGACTTGCCGGAAACATCCGAACTGACCAGCGCATCCTTCAGATCATCTGCAACCTGGAAGGCTTCGCCGATCAGCCGGCCCAGATCCTCCCACGGGTCGGGATCATGTCCCGCGGCAATTGCCCCCATCTGGGTTGCCGCCATGAACAATGCACCCGTCTTTGCACGGTGATAGGCCCGCAGATCGACCTGAGGCTCGCTCTCCCAGGCCTGACCGGCACAGATGCCCTCATCCGCTCCCACGCGATGCGCAAGTGCCGAGACAAGCGAAAGGCAGCGCGCCGGCGCTGCCGACCCGGCACCGGCCAGCACCCCAAAGGCCAGGACAATGAGGCTGTCCCCCGTCAGGATCGCCAGGGGTTCGCCATGGGCGCGGTGCAGGCTGTCCTTGCCACGGCGCAGATCCGCGTCATCGAAAGCGGGCAGATCGTCATGCGCGAGGCTGGCGCAATGAATCAGTTCAAGTGCCGCGGCTGCGGCATCGCTGACCTCTGGCCTGTCATCGCCACAGGCTGTGGCAACGGCCAGCAGGATCGTGGGGCGGATCCGCGCTCCACCCGGAAAGACCGCGTAGGGAAGCGCGGCGGCAAGGCGGGGTGGCGCGGCGGCTGACCGGACGCCGGCCAAGGCCCGTGACAGCGCGGCTTCGATGCGAAGGTCGAACGACACGGCTGATCTCCCGCTATTGCGTTGCATTTAGTTTGGCATTGGTCAGCAGGTGTGTAAATTGAAACTTACACTTGTCTGTCATTTCTAAATGACACCACCAGAGGCGCACGCATGATGAACACTGGGGAGCGGTCGGACCGCACCGTCGTGATCGGCGCCGGAATGGGCGGTTTGGCCACGGCCTTGCGGCTTGCGGCGGCTGGTCGCGAGGTGACGGTCATCGAAATGGCGCCGGGGCCAGGCGGCAAGGCGCGCACGCTGCCCTCGCCCGCCGGGCCGGTTGATACCGGGCCGACGGTGCTGACGATGCGTTGGGTGGCGGATGAACTTTTCGCGCTGGCCGGCCAGCGGATGGAAGAGGGTGTCGACATCATCCCGCTGCCCGAACTTGCGCGCCATTACTGGCCAGACGGCAGCCAGCTTGTCCTCTATCCGGACGCCGAGGCGAACATCGCCGCGATCCGCGACTTTGCCGGGCCAGCCGAGGCCGAGGCCTTCCGACGCTTTGACCGGTTGGCGAGCGAGCTCTTTGCCAGTTTCGACGGACCGGTCATGCAGGCCGGCAAGCCGCAACTTGGCCAGATCGCCCGCGCGGCACTGCGCCGCCCTGGCCTGTGGAGGGCGCTGGCCCCGGGCATGACGCTGGAGCGGTTGCTGCAGAGCCACTTCCGGGACCCGCGGCTTGTGCAGCTCTTCGGTCGCTATGCAACCTATGTCGGGGGACGGCCGGCGCAGACACCGGCGGTGCTTTCGCTGGTGTGGCGCGCCGAGGCAACCGGAGTCTGGGCGATCCGTCAAGGGATGCATGGCCTTGCCGAGGCCCTGATGCGCGGGGCAATGGCGCTTGGGGTAGAATTTCGGTTCGGCACGCGAGCGCGACGGATCATCCGCCAGCAGGGCCGGGTCAGCGGGGTCGAGATCGACGGGGGCGCGACACTGCGTTGCGGGACCTGCGTCTTCAACGGCGATCCCGGCGCACTGGCCGAGGGGAGACTTGGCGATGCGGCGCAGGCGGCCCTGGCCCGGCCAGGTGCGGCAAGGCGCAGCCTTTCGGCCTGGGTCTGGGCTTTTGCGGCAAAGCCTTTGGGGCCCGTGCTTGGCCATCACACCGTGTTCTTCACGGCCAATCCCGGGCAGGAGTTCGGGCCGATCGGCCAGGGCCAGATGCCGCTGGACCCGACGCTTTACGTCTGCGCCCAGGACAGGGGGTGGGCCGCCACCCCCACCGGGCCAGAGCGATTTGAGATCATCATGAACGGCCCCGCCGGTATCGATCGACGGGAAGGAGAGGAAAGCGAATGTCGTACACGCACCTTCCAGACGCTGGCTCGGCACGGCCTGACCTTTCGGCCGGAGCCGGAGTTGACAGGCCTGACGAGCCCTCAGCGGTTGGCAGAGCTGTATCCGGGGTCGAGGGGAGCGATCTACGGCGCATCGCCAGAGGGCACGATGGCGGCCTTTCGCCGGCCGACGGCGCGTACCGGCCTGCCCGGTCTCTATCTGGCGGGGGGAGGAGTGCATCCGGGGCCGGGGGTGCCGATGGCACTGCTTTCCGGGAAGCTCGCGGCCAGGGCCGTGCTGGAGGACCTGACTTCCGCCTCACCCCCGGCCCGGACGGCTACGCCTGGTGGTATGTTGACGGGATCTCGGATGACGGCACGCGCGCCGTCTCGGTGATCGGGTTCATCGGATCGGTCTTTTCGCCCTGGTACGGCTGGAGCGGCCGGCGTCATCCGCAGAACCATTGCTGCATCAACGTGGTGACCTCGGGCGCGAACGGTCGCTTCACCATGACAGATCGCGGGCACGCCGCCCTGCGCCAAAGCCGCGACAGGCTGGAGGTGGGGCCCAGCCGGATGCACTGGACCGGCCGGGAACTGGTGATCGACATTGACGAATGGGGGGCGCCGCCCATGGTCAGCCCCGTACGGGGGCGGATCGTGCTGACGCCGGCGGCCGTAACCGGGGTCGAGGCCGACTTGTCGCCGGATGGCAACCATTCGTGGCGCCCCTTTGCCCCGGCAGCCCATATCGAGGTCAGGCTGACACAGGGCCACGTCTGGGAGGGGCATGGGTATTTCGATGCCAATTTCGGCACCCGCGCACTGGAACGGGATTTCCGGTTCTGGACTTGGGGGCGCTATCCTCTCTCTGACGGCGCAGTCTGCTTCTATGACGCGGTTCGCAGCGATGGGAGTACGCTGGCCCTTGCCGCCCGTTTCGACATGGGGGGCCAGGTGGAAGCAATATCCCCCCCGCCGCTGACCCGGTTCCGCCCGAGCAACTGGTTCGTCCGGCGTGAAACGCGGTCCGATCCCGGCACGACGCCCGTCCAGCATCTTTCGCTGCTGGACGCGCCGTTCTATTCGCGGGCGCTGGTCCGCACCCGGATCGGGGGGGAAGAAAGTCTGGGCATGCACGAGGCGCTGGACCTGCGCCGGTTCCGTATGCCGCTGCTCAAGCCGATGCTGGCTTGCCGGGTGCCGCGCCGGGCCGGATGGCCCGTCAAACCGCGCGATTGAGACGATAGACCGAGAGGTTAAGCGCCCCGGCGACGCTCACCCAGCAGAGATATGGCACGAACAGTAGGCCCGCGAACAAGTCCACCCGCCAGAAGGCGACAAGAGTCGCCGCCACGGCCAACCACAGAAGGCCGAGCACGACCAACCCGCCGCCAAGGCGCCGCAGGCCGAAGAAGACCGGTGTCCAGAGTGTGTTGAGCGCGATCTGCACGGACCAGAGCGCCAAGGCTGTGGCAACCACAGGGTCGGTGCCTGCCCGGCTGGCAACCCGGGCCGCCGCCACAGACATGCAGAGATAGAGCGTGGTCCAGGCCACTGGAAAAAGCCAGTTCGGCGGCGTCCAGGCTGGCTTGCGCAGGGCTTCGTACCAGCTGCCAGGCGGGAACATGGCCCCCGTAGCCCCCGCGGCGAGGCAGGAGGCCAGGAAAATCACGAACAAGACCAGATCCATGCGCTCCGCCCCCTGCGAGACCTTCGGAAGCGTCACAGATAGGCCAATCTGCCCGCGGCTCCAAGCCCTTAAGCCATGCCCCGATCCCTGGCCTCGAGTTGCGCCAGAACGCCAAGAAGCGCCTCGGAACGGCCGGTCACGCGCTTGCGTTGCGCTGCGGCCTCTACCAGGAAGGCGACCTCGGGCACCGGGCGCGCGTGCAGCGTGGCCTGCATGGGAAGCACGAGGCTGGCCCCGGCCCGAAGTGTCGAGAGGGATAGGCGCAGGGCCTTCTGTGCCCGGCTTGTTCGGGCCCGGCGCGAAACGGAATCATGTCCCTGGCGCGCGATCTCGGCACCGATCGCCGAATAGATGCTGCCGGCGGCATAGATACCCGCGCGGCAATCCCGCGGCAGACAGGCCACCCCTGACCCGGCGCGTATGTAGAGCCGATCAGCCTGGTCCAGAAGCTGTGCCACACAGCGACGGATCGCGGGCGTGGCAGTTGGCGCAGCCAGAAACTGCTCTGGATCGACCCCCTCGCGGGCCAGCCAGTCGAGCGGCAGGAACAGCCGCCCTGCTCGGGCGTCCTCACCCACGTCGCGGGCGATGTTGGTCAGTTGCATGGCCAGTCCAAGGTCGCAAGCCCGGGCCAGGGCATCGGCGGATCGCACGCGCATCAGAACACACATCATCGCCCCGACCGACGAGGCAACGCGGGCCGAATAACCATAGAGCTCGGACAGGGTCTGATAGCGGCGGCCCAGCGAATCCCAGGCCAGCCCTTCCAGCAAGGCCTCGGGCAGGGTGCGCGGCATCTCGAAATCGCCGACCACCTCGGCAAAGGCACGGTCGGCGGGGGCGTTGCGGGGCCGGCCGTCATAGATCAGATCCAGCCTGTCGCGAAGGCGCAGCACGGCACTGGCCTTGTCCTGTCCTTCATCCACCTCGTCGTCGGCCACCCGGCAAAAGGCATAAAGCGCCAAAGCCGGGTCGCGGACCCGCCCCGGCAGGCAGCGCGAGGCGGCATGAAACGACAGACTGCCTGTCCGGATCATGGCCCTGCAGGCCGCCATATCCTCCCGCGCGATCATTCGGCCGCCAGCGGAAGGGTCTGCGCCCGCGCGGGTCTATCAGGCACCAGCTGTGCCAGAACCTCTGCCGTGCCGATCACCCCCGGCAGCCCTGCCCCGGGATGCGTTCCTGCACCGGCAAGAAACAGCCCGGGAAGCTCTTCCGAGACGTTGTGTGGTCGGAACCAGGCCGATTGTAAGATCCGGGGTTCGATCGAGAAGCCGGCACCATGGGGCGAAAGATAGCGCTCGCGAAACGTCTCGGGCGTGAAGACCAGGCTTTCCGTCAGATGCGCGCCCAGCCCGGGAAGCAGCCGCTCCTCCAGCAAGGCCTGCATCCTTGCTCGATAGGGCTCGGCCTCGGCAGCCCAATCCACCGGGTTCGCATGACCCAGGTGAGGGACGGGCGACAAGGCATAGAAGGAATCCCCGCCTGCCGGCGCACAGCCCGGTTCGGTTCGGGAGGGACGGTGGACATAAAGGCTCATGTCCGGCGCCAGGCGCCCACGGATGAAGATGTCGCGGATATGTTCGCGATATCTGGGGCCGACGAGGATGGTGTGGTGTCCCGCATCAGGCCAGAGCGAGGCCGTGTCGCGCGTGCCGAAGTACCAAACGAACAGGCCCATCGACCAGCGCGACCGCTTCAGGCGCTCGGGCGTCCAGCGGCGGCGGGGGCGGTGTCGCAGCAGTCGGTCGTAGGTGTGCCCGGCGTCGGCATTCGAAACCACCAGATCGGCAGCAATCTCGCGCCCGCCTTGCAACCTGACACCCGCGGCCCGACCGCGCTGCACCAGGATTTCGTCAACCTCTGTTTCAAGCCGGATCTGGCCGCCCTGGGCCTGGATCACCCGGCCCATCGCATCTGCAATCGCCTGCACCCCCCCCATGGCATAGTGCACGCCAAACGCCTTCTCGAGGTGATTGACCAGAATGTAGATCGAGGTGACGTTGAACGGGTCGCCCCCGATGAACAGCGGGTGGAAGGACAGGGCAAAGCGCAGTCGGGGGTCGGTCACGCGGCGGGCAGCATGGGCGTAGACCGACCGGTCCGCCCGCATGCGCGCAAAGGTAGGCAGGACCTTGATCAGATCCATAAGCCGATGCATCGGCCGCCGCCCCAAGCCTTCATAACCGAAGGCATAGCGCGCCTCGCTGTCCTCCAGAAAGCGCAGATAGCCCGAAAGATCGCCGGGGCTGAGCCGGGCAACCTCTGCCCGCATCGCTGCCTCGTCCTGGCGGGCGGTAAAAGTGCTGCCGTCGGGCCACCGGATTTCATAGAACGGGTTCATCGGCACAAGCCGGACATCGTCTTCCAGCCGTCGCCCACAGGCCGACCAGAGGTCGCGCAGCCCCTGTGGCACCGTGACGATGGTCGGGCCGAGGTCGAAGCGGTGCCCACCCCGCGAGATCGACGACCCCCTTCCCCCCAACCGGTCGAGCCTGTCGAGCAGGGTGACGTTCCAGCCCTTTGCCCCCAGCCGCATGGCCGAGGCCAAGCCACCCAGGCCGGCCCCGATAACGATCGCCCGACCCCCATTGGAGTCGGACTGTGCAAGGAAAGGCTGCCGGTGTTCCATCCCACGATGATAACCTGTCTCGTTTGATTTACAATCCGGAGCGCGCATTCAGAAGAATAACGGTGTTTCCGCTTTCCTTGCCTGCCCGTTGATGTAACACTGGCCTTACACTTCAGGCAGGAGGCAGGGCCATTCCCGTCGCGACTCTGAGCCTTTTCCGGTTCACCGGGCTGGCGTCCCGCCTGTGGGTCATCGGCCAGATGGGGCTTGCGCGGATGCGAATCCGCCGGGAACCTGCCTTGCTGGCCTTCAAGCTGTGCGGATCGGGTACGGGTGAAGGGTTCACCCCGCGGCCTAACTGGCAGGTCTGGGCGATTCTCGCCGTCTGGGCCACGGAAGAGGCCGCGCGGAGTGCCGTGACCGAGGGGCTCGTGTGGCGCGACTGGCGCCGCAGGTCATCCGAGGACTGGACCGTTTACCTTTCGCCCCTGTCGGCCCGGGGCCGCTGGGGGGGTGTCAATCCCTTCCTGCCGGACCCCGACAGCACACCTGCCCCTCCCGGCGGCCCCATTGCCGCCCTGACCCGCGCGACCCTGCGGCCGCGGCACCTCTTGCGCTTCTGGAGGCGTGTGCCCGGCATTTCGAAGGCGATCGGGCAGGATGCGCATGTGCTGTTCAAGATCGGCATCGGAGAGATGCCGCTTCTTCACCAGGTAACCTTCTCGATTTGGCCAGATGCAGCCAGCATGGCGAACTTTGCCCGGGCCGACGGTCCCCACGCCGGGGCCATTCGCGCCGTACGCGACGGCGACTGGTTCTCCGAGGAGCTTTACGCGCGCTTCCACATTCTGGGCACGTCTGGCCTTTGGTCCGGACAGAACCCGCTGGCACCGGCGCAAGACACAAGGACTGCCGCATGACCCAATCAGCCTCTGCCGCCATCGTGCCGATGACAAGCCCGGCCAAGGCCCGAGCGCCGTTCCCGTTCAGCGCCATCGTCGAGCAGGAGGACATGAAGCTTGCCCTTCTGCTGACGGCTGTCGATCCCGGTATCGGGGGGGTGCTGGTGTTTGGCGACAGGGGCACCGGCAAATCTACCGCCGTGCGTGCCCTTGCCGCCCTCTTGCCCGAGATCGAGGTGGTCGAAGGCTGCCCGGTCAATTCGGCCCGGCCTGAGCAATGTCCGGATTGGGCGGGTGTCACCGCCACAACGATCCTGCGCCGCCCGACACCCGTCGTCGATCTGCCTCTGGGCGTCAGCGAGGACCGGGTCATCGGCGCGCTGGACATCGAGCGTGCGATCAGCCGCGGGGAAAAGGCATTCGAGCCTGGACTGCTGGCGCGGGCCAACCGGGGCTATCTCTACATCGACGAGGTCAATCTGCTGGAGGACCACATCGTGGACCTGTTGCTGGACGTCGCGCAATCAGGCGAAAACGTGGTTGAGCGTGACGGATTGTCGATCCGCCATGCTGCCCGTTTCGTCCTCGTGGGCTCTGGCAACCCGGAGGAAGGCGATCTTCGTCCGCAACTGCTTGACCGGTTTGGCCTGTCCGTCGAGGTGACCTCGCCGCGGGACATCGAGACGCGGGTCGAGGTGATCCGGCGGCGCGACAGCTACGAGACAGCGCCAGATGCCTTCATGGCGGAATGGCGGCGCCATGACATCGCCCTGCGCGACCGGATCCTGGCCGCGCGCGCTGCCCTGCCGCGGATCGAGACGCCGAATGTCGCGCTGCACGATTGCGCGGCGCTCTGCCTGGCGCTTGGGTCGGACGGGCTTCGTGGCGAGTTGACGCTGCTGCGCGCCGGTCGGGCGCTGGCCGCGATGGAAGGCGACAAGCAGTTGCGCCGGGACCATCTGCGACGCGTGGCCGGTATGGCTCTCGGGCACCGACTGCGGCGCGACCCCCTGGATGAGGCTGGATCGGCCGCGCGCGTCGCCCGGACGGTCGCCGAAACCCTGCCCTGACATGGCGCAGGATCGACTGCACCTTGCGCTGGCCATCCTGGCGGTCGACGCTGCCGCTGTAGGGGGCTTGTGGCTGCAAGCCCGGGCGGGGCCCGCCCGGGCACTGGTTGAAGCCAGCATCGCAACCTTGCCCGCGGCAGTGCCGCTGCATCGCATTTCGCCGGCGATCGACGATCAGGCCCTGTTCGGCGGGCTGGATTCCGTGGCCTCGATGGCGGCTGGCCGGGTCGTACACAGCAAGGGGCTTTTTGACCGGCCTGCCATACTTGTGCTGCCCATGGCCGAGCGCTGCCCTTCCGGTTTGGCGGCCCGTCTGGGCCAGGCCCTGGACAGCCAGAGAGTGGCATTGGTGGCGCTGGACGAATCCGCCGAGCCTGATGAGGCGCTGCCTTCCGGGCTGGCAGACCGACTGGGGCTGTTTGTGAGTCTCGAGGGCTGCCACGCCCATGCCCTTGATGGCCCGGCGCTCGACCCCGCCCGGATCTCGGCGGCACGGCAGCTCCTGCCTCGGGTGAAACTGGCAGACGGCGCGATCGAAACCCTTCTGTCGGCCTCCCAGGACCTTGGGGTGTCGAGCCCGAGGGCGAATCTTCTGACGCTGGCTGCTGCCCGATGCATCGCGGCGCTTGAGGGGCGAACCGAGGCCGGCCTTCCAGACGTGACGCAGGCCGCCGCGCTGTGTCTTGCCCATCGCGCGTCGGCGGGTGCGGAATCCCCGGCCCCGCCGGACCCTTCTCCTCCCGATGCGCAGGCCGAGAGTGAAGCCGACGGGTCTGACAAGGACAGGCCGACGGCCCTGCCCGAAGATATCCTGGTCAACGCCGTTCGCGCGGCGCTTCCCGACGATGTTCTGCGTGCCCTTGCGGCCGGCCGTGCAGCACGGGGACCAGGGGGCGGTCGGGGAAGCGGGGCCGTTCGGGTGGGCAACCGCCGCGGGGCGCCGCTGCCATCGCGCCCGGGACGCCCCTCGACAGGTGCGCGACTGGACCTGATCGCGACGCTTCGGGCTGCCGCACCCTGGCAAAGAGTGCGGCGACAGCAGGCGGGGGGCCACGCCCACCCTGCGCTAATGCTGGAGCGGGGCGATCTGCGGATCCGCCGCAGCCGCGAGATGTCGGACAGGGTGCTGATCTTTGCAGTCGACGCCTCGGGCTCTGCTGCCATGTCGCGGCTTGCCGAGGCCAAGGGCGCGGTCGAGATCCTGCTTGCGCAGGCTTACAGCCGCCGTGATCATGTCGCGCTGCTGGCCTTTCGCAAGTCAGGCGCGGAGCTGCTTCTGCCGCCCACGCGCAGCCTGGTGAACACCAAGAACCGGCTGCGCGGGCTGGCCGGTGGCGGAGCGACGCCGCTGGCATCGGGCCTGAACCTGGCACTAGAGACTGCGCTGCGCGCCCGATCCCGAGGGCAGACGCCGACCATCGCCCTCTTGACCGATGGCCGGGCGAACATCGCGCTTGACGGCACCGCGGACCGACCCCGGGCGGATGCCGATGCCCAGTGCATGGCCCGGGCCATACGGGGGGTGCTGTACCCTCGATCCTGATCGACGTGGCGCAGCGGCCCCAGCCCGCGCTGGCCGAACTGGCCCGTCAGATGGCGGCGCGCTACATTGCCTTGCCAAGGATGAATTCCGGTCAGCTCGCAGGTGTCCTTGGGGCCGCGCTGGAGGCGTGAGGCGATGGAAGTGAAGGCTGCCCCCCCTGGCAATTGGCCCTATCGCGCGGCCGGCCGGAGGCTGCGCGCGGCGGGGCATGACTGGTGGCTGGTGGATTGCGGCCCGCACGATGCGCCGGTCATCCTGCTGCTGCATGGGCTGGGTGCGTCAGGCCACAGCTTTCGCCGGACCATCGCCGGGCTGTCGGTAGCGTTTCGCGTTGTGGTGCCCGACCTGCCCGGTCAGGGCTTCAGCCGTGCCGGACATCGCGGGCGACTGGGCCTTGCCCCGATGGCCGAGGATCTTGCAACCTTGTGCCAAGTGGCGGACATCGCTCCTGTCGCCATCGTGGGCCATTCCGCAGGCGCAGCACTGGCCCTGCAGATGGCGCGGCACATGCCCCTGCGGGGGGTGGTTGGTCTGAATGCAGCCCTTGGCAGCTTTGAAGGGGCCGAAGGCCTGCTGTTTCCCGTCTTGGCCCAGGGCTTGGCGGCCCTGCCCTTCACTGCCCCGATGATCGCCCGGCTTTGGGGCACGGCAAGGACGGTGGACCGTCTCTTGCAGGGCACGGGCTCGGCTCTCGATCCCGAAACACGAGCCCTTTATCTGACGCTGGTTCGCAATCCGGCCCATGTAGCGGGCGCGCTTGGCATGATGGCTCAGTGGCGCCTGTCAGACCTGATGGCGAGCCTTCCCGGTTTGCAGACACCGGTCCTTCTGATCGCCACGACGGGTGACCGGGCCGTGCCGGCCCGCATCTCGCGCGAGGCGGCTGCGCTTCTGCCGCAGGCGACCTTTGTGGAGCTGGCAGGCGGCCACCTGGCCCACGAAGAGGCGGCCGACGGCCTGTCGCGACTGATGATCGACTGGCTGGCACCGCGGCTTCAGCGCGCGGACAGAGACGGCGCCTCGAAAATCGCCTGACCATGCTCGGCCAGATAGATGCGCAGCCAGGGCGTGTAGCGCGCAGGCCGGTCCTTCACATCCCGAACCAACTCGCCGACGTTCATCCAGGCCACATCCTGCACCTCTGCCGGGTCAGGATTGAGGACGAGGCTTCGGTCCGCTTCGGCCAGGAAGAGGTCGACCACCTCGTGCTCTGTCAGCCCCGCGCCAACATCCGCACGATACTCGATCACCGCGGCAGGCCGCAGCACCAGCCCCTCGATGCCCATTTCTTGCCACAGGCGGCGGCGCGCGCAGTCTGCGGCGGTTTCGCCCCAGTGTGGGTGGGTGCAGCAGGTGTTCGTCCAGAGCAGCGGGGTGTGATACTTGCCCGCGGCGCGTTGCTGCAGCAGAACGGCATCGCCCGCCATCACAAAGACGGAAATGGCAGGGTGGCGCAGGCCGCGCCGATGCACGTCAAGCTTTTCACGCGGAACGAGGGATGGTCCGTCCCAGGCAGGGATCATCTCGGTTCGCGGGGTCATGACCATTGCGGTGATACCAGGCCCGTCAGATGGGCGAGGTTCTTGACGCCGATCTTCAGATGGGCGAGCGGCCGGGCCGATACCAGACGCTTGTTCATGTAGGCCTCGAAGGTCAGTCGCTGCACGTCGATGTCATGGCACAGGCTCACGAACCGCTCGCGCCGATCATCGCTGCGATAATAGGCATCCTGCATCGACCGCAAGACCCGGAACACCGTACCATGTTCGCGCATGAAGGCCTTGCGGGCAATTCGGAGGTCAGCCGCGCGGCCAGAGCGCAGGCAGGCCTGGGCCGCTGTCGCAGCGGCGCGTCCGCCTGCCATGGCGTAGTAGATCCCCTCGCCCGACGAGGGGGCGACCACCCCGGCGGCATCCCCGGCAAGCACCAGGTCCAGGCCGTTGTCCCAGCGGTCAAGCGGCCTGAGCGGGATCGGCGCGCCTTCCCGCCGCAGGGTCTGGCAGCCCCCCAGGCCCGCCATGTCCCGCAGGTCTGCGGTGGCCTGCTTGAGGTTCACATCGTCCTTCTCGGTTCCCATGCCGACACTGGCCCTGGCACCATGCGGAAAGACCCAGCCATAGAAGTCGGGGCTGATCCGCCCGTCATAGATCACGTCGCAGCGCTGGGGATCGTAATCGGCGGCGGAAGCGGCACCTTGTTCGGGGGCCTCGATGATCTCGTGATAGGCGATCACGTAAGGGATCCGGTCGCCACCTGGTACCTCGGCTCGGGCCACGCCGGAGCGGGCCCCGTCCGCGCCGATGACCAGACGGGTGGAGCTGCGACGCTCTTCTCCAGTGGCCTTGTCGCGCCAGATGACATGGGTGCCCGACCCGTCGCGCTCGATCCGCAGGAAACTGCCGGTCAGGCGCTTTGCGCCATGCATGGCGGCACGATCACGAAGATATTCATCGAAGTCCTCGCGATCCACCATGCCGACAAAGCCGTTCTCGATGGCGATATCGACATGGCGCCCCGTTGGCGAGATCATCCGGGCTGTGGTGATGCGGGCAACCAGCATGTGATCGGGAATGCCGAAATCGGCAATCAAGCGAGGCGGGATTGCCCCACCACAGGGCTTGATCCGCCCGGCCCGGTCCAGCAGTGCCACCCGATGCCCGGCGCGGGCCAGATCCTCGGCGGCGGTGGCACCGGACGGCCCGCCGCCAATCACGAAGACATCATAACTCATGTCACTCTCCCGCAATGACGGTGGGGGCAGGCAGTTTAACCGGTCCGGCTGCAATGATACGCAACGCCATCAGCGCCGCGACCAGGAACAGGCCGGCTTCGAACAGGAACACCGCGCCGAAGGCCGCCACATCCGGCAGGATCCACCGCAGGATGTCGGCCAGAACAGTGCCAAGGAGCCCGCCAAACCCGGCAGCGATCGCCTGCGCCGCGCCCCACAGACCCATCCGGGTGCCTTCGCGGGATGACCGACCGGCACCGGCCAGCGCCATCATGGCGCCAATGGCCGCCACCGCGAAAACCCCGTTGAAGAAACCAAGCAGCACCACGGCGGGAAGAAAGGGGCCTTGCCCGGCAAACCCGATTGCCGAAATGGCCACCAGCGACGCCGCCGAGCCGAGACAACCAACCGTCACCCAGGCCCGCAGGCTGCCAAGCCCGAGGCCGGACACAGCGATCCCCACCAGAAGCATTCCAAGGAATACCCCGCCATTCTGTGCGCCGGACAGCCGGGTGGACTCGCCGGGAGTGAACCCGAATACTAGCCCCGCATAGGGCTCCAGGATCAACTCTTGCAGGAAATAGGCGGTCATCGACAGGAAGATGAACAGGGTGAACGCGCGGGCCTTGGGTTCGGCCAGGACCTCGGCCAGACCATGCCGAATACCGGGGGCATGTTCGGAAGGGGGGCGACCTGGGGCGAAACGACGCTCTATCCCCGCAATGGCGACGGCCGTCAGCAGGACCGCGCCAGACGTCACCCCACCCACGATCCACAGAAGCCGCGCCGGCGAATAGGGATCCAGCAGACTGCCGACCGTGCCGGCCGTGACAGCAATGCCGAAAATCATCATGAGCCAGGTAATGGTGGCCGCAGCGGCCCGTCTCTCGGGCGCGGTCGCCTGGGCAAGGAGTGCCAGCAACGTCGTGCCAGAAGCCCCGACACCCAAGCCGATCAACGCATAGGCCAGCACCGCAAGCGAAAGGCCAAGCCAGAGCGTCTGCCCCATGATCGTCACGGCAAGCGCGGCCAGGAAGGCGCCCAGACACAGGACGGCCATGCCGCCCACGATCAGCCCGCTGCGGCTGCCGTGCAGGTCTGACCGCAGCCCCCAGCCGGGCCGCGTGATCTGGATGCCGTAATGCAGCGCGACGAGCGTGCCCGGAAGAACCGCGGGAAGGGCAAGTTCGACAACCATCAGCCGGTTCAGGGTGCTCGTCGTCAGAACCACCACAGCGCCCAGGCACAGTTGAACAAGGCCAAGTCGGACAATCTGGAACCAGCCCAACGTCATGCGAGGCCCCGCAGGGCAAAGGCAGAAACCATCATGCCTGTCACATACAGGACCACGCCTGTTCCATTGTACCACGGCGCCTTGGCTCGCGGGTCGCGGATCAGCACTCGCATGGCCAAGCCTTGTACGAGAAGCAGCCCGAATACCGCCGCTGCATGCAGCGGCTTGCCCCAGATGACCAGAAGCGCAATTACCAGCAGCTGGGCCAGCGCCATGACTGTACAGGCGATCCGGGCCGCCACCTCGGGACCAAGCACCACTGGCAGCGACCGCACACCATGCAGCCGATCCCCTTCAAGGGCCTTGAAGTCATTCAGCGTCATGATGCCATGCGCGCCAAGGGCATATAGACCTGCAATGGCGATGGTCTCGAACCGGGGCGCGGCATTCAGAAGGACAGCCGCGCCGGTGAACCAGGGCAGGCCCTCATAGGACAATCCCACCAGCCCCGGCCCCCACCAACCCGACCTTTTCAGCCGGATGGGTTCGGCCGAGTAGGCCCAGGCGGCCAAAGCGCCCACGCAGGTCGCCGCGAAACCCCATGGACCGAGCAGCCAGCCGACAGCGAGGGCCACCACCGTCATCGCCAGGGCAATCCACAGGCCCCAACGCCCGGGTATGCGGCCAGAGGGAATAGGGCGGTCGGGTTCGTTCACCGCATCGACATGCCGGTCACACCAGTCGTTTGCGGCCTGGCTCATCCCGCAAACCAAGGGTCCGGCCAGAACCATGCCCAGAACCACGATTGGCCAATGGTCTGCAAGCGGAACACCGGCGCTGACCGATCCGCAGAGGTAGGCCCAGATCGGCGGAAACCAAGTCACAGGCTTCACCAGCCGAAGCACAGCGGAGAGTTCGGGGAAACGGCGCTGGTGCGGGAAATCTAGGGCTGCCATGAGGCAAGTAAACAGGACAAAGCGGAGTCGGGCAAGCGAAAGTGTCAACTCAGAGTGACAGATCACGCCTTCAAGAATCTGACAGTGGATCAGACTCGGAGCCCGGCCCCGGCGAGATCGCAAAGCGGCAGAGGACGCCGGCCGATTGAGTGATCTGACGCTCTTGTACCGCCACGCCGGGCCAGACCAGCGCCCCGAAAAGCCGCTCGAACACCCCGACATGCCAGATGCAGGGACGAGGGTCAGGCAAGGCCACGCGCAACGGATTGTCGGCAATCTCGAACACCAGCGGTCGCTGCCCGACGATGCCGAACCGGCCAGAGCCGGCGAAAGTCCAAGCATGTCGGCGGATGGCAAAAGCGAGCAAGGCGCCCCCTGCTGTTGGGGGCAGGGCCCGAAGGCCGGCTTGCACCGGCTTCGGAATGCGATGTTGCAGGATGTAGTTGCCCGTCAGTCGACCGGCGAGATGCAGGACAGGCCGGGCTCTATCGCCCAGGACGCGCCATGTCGCCTCGTGAACCGCGTGGCAGTCGGACTCAGGCACGAGTCCGGCATCATTATCGGGCAGGGCCACGCCTGCAACGGCAAGGACCCTTTCGCGCACCGTCCGGCCGCAAAGCTGGTCGAGGGCAGCCCGCACCTGCAGGATGGCGTTCGGCCCGATCCGGCCTGCCCGATCGTGGTCGGAGATGCTGCCCGCTGCCCGCAAGGTGACCCTATTCTGCCGGTTCAGCGATTTGCGAGTTTCCACCGCCGCAGGCGAGGACGGCACCCTCGTCCTGCGGCAATTTGAAGCCTGTCCGCCCTGCCGCGCGTTCCTTCATTTGCGCGCGGACAGCTTCCTGACGCTCTCGGGCCTTTGCCGCGCGGTCCGATGCCGCTTCCCAATCCGCCATCTGAGCGGGCGCCAGCACGCGGCTTTCATCAAAATGGAAATCGACGCTGCCCTTGGTCTGGGGGCCCCAGTAGCCGGCCTTGCCCAGATCGTAGAAGCTGCGTTGCACCCCCGCCCGCAGGAACGCCTTGAGGCACCCCAGAAGATACCGGCGCCGAAAGCCGGTGCCGCGCCAGGGATAATGGAACAGCGCCTTTTTCATGTAGAAGCGGCGATAATTCTTCATCACCCCATCCAGCAGTTCACCCCGTGTCATGGCCGCGGGCTTCATGATCGGGGTCACGAAGTTGTACTTCGAGAAATCGAAGACCTCGACCTGGTCCTTGATTTCCTGGAAAAGGGGCGTGAAGGGCCAGGGCGTGTACATCGACCAGTTTGCCAGATCGGGCTGCCAGTCCCAGGCCATGCGATAGGTTTCTTCCAGCGTCTCCGCGGTCTCATTGTCCAGACCGACGATGAACTGCGCCTCGGTGAAGATATCCGCCTCGCGCAAGAGACGGATCGCCTCCTTGTTCTGTGCGACGGTGGTCTCCTTGTTGAAGAGATCCAGCTTGAGCTGCGCCGCCGCCTCTGTCCCCAGGCTGACATGGACGAGCCCGGCCTTGCGATAGAATTTCAGAAGGTCGCGATCGCGGTAGATGTCGGTGACGCGGGTATTGATGCCCCATTTCACCTTCTTGTTGAGGCCCCGGTCGATCAGTTCCTGGCAGAAGGCCACGAACTTCTTGCGGTTGATGGTAGGCTCTTCGTCCGCCAAGATGAAGAAGCCCACGTCATGATCACGCACAAGGGCCTCAATCTCGTCCGCCACGCGGGCCGGATCCCGCACGCGATAATCACGCCAGAACTTCCATTGGGAACAGAAGGAACAGGTAAAGGGGCAACCGCGCGCCATGTTGGGAATTGCCACCCGCACACCGAGCGGAATGTAGATGTACTTCGCCCAGTCGATGATCGACCAGTCTGGCACGATCGCGTCGAGGTTCTTCACCGTCGGGGCGGCCTGGGTTGCCACGATCTCGGAGCCGTCGAGATAGGCCAGCCCCTTTATCCGCGACCTGTCAGCCGGCCAACGACCCGCCTGGATCGTCCGGGCAAGCTCGATCATGATTTCCTCGCCCTCGCCCCGGACGATGACGTCGATCCACGGTGCCTCAGACAGGACCTGCCGGAACATGAAGGTTGCGTGGACCCCACCAAGAACTCGCACCGCCCTTGGCACCGCCTCGGATGCGATCTTGAGCACCTCTTCCGCCGCGTAGATCGACGGCGTGATCGAGGTACAACCGACCACATCCGGTTGGAGCTCTGACAGCCTGGCACGCAGTGCCTCGGGCCCGACATGGTGGGTCATGGCATCGATGAAGTGGATGTCGTCGAAGCCCGCCGCCCGCAGCGCGCCGGTCAGGTAGGCCACCCAGGAGGGCGGCCAGTTCCCGGCAATCTCGGCACCGCCCGAATGATAATTGGGATGAACGAAGACGATCCGCATGGCGACCCCCCAAGGGCTGATGTCAACCCAAGTTGACACTGTGGGGGGCTGGCGCCTTGACCCAGATCAAATGCGGGAAAAGACCTAGTCGACTTCCTTGCTCAGGATGCCGAACTTGCGCAGCTTGACGTAGAGCGACTGGCGCGAGAGGCTGAGCAACTCGGCGGCGGCCACCCTGTTGTTCCCTGTCAGCTCGAGTGCCGCTTCGATGCACATCTTCTCGATGATCTCGGTGGTCTCGGCCACGATATCGCGCAGTGTGGAATAGCCCACCAGTTGCATGACATTGCGCAGACCTTCGTTTCCGGCCACGCCCAAAGGCCAGTTGGCTATATCTGTCAGGTTCGCGTCGCGAATGATGAGGGCTACCGTCGGGCTGGTGCGATCTTGCAGCCAGGTCGCTGACATCTCGACGGATACCTGCCCGGCAAAATCGGTATTCAGGCGGGTGGAATACCGCCGCAGATGCCCCACCCGCTTCACGTTATCCAGCAGCACGCGCAGATCGACCGTACCGCGCGACAGAAAGTCGGCAAAGGACCGGCCTTGCACCGCCGCCAATGTCCCGCTGTCCGTCAGGTTGAGGAAGGAGTCATTGGCCGCACGGATCGTCCCGTCGGCATCCAGGAACACGATCGCATCGATCCCTTTGGCAAACAGGCGTTCGACCATGTCTTGCAGATCGCCCCCCTGGGCGCGCCCCGCTTCTGCGAAACCCAGCCGGCACAACAGAAGCTTGTCGCCCGCCGCCCGAAACATCGTCGCGTTGACCTGAACCCGCCGCTTGGTACGGCGGATTGTCAACTCCAGCGTCCCGGCGGGATCAGCGCCCGATTGCTTCGCAAGACTTTCCAGAAACTCGCCGCGCCGGCGCCCGTCAAACTCCTGTGCCACAGGCATGTCGAGCAGATCGGCCTTTTCTGCGCCGATCAGTTCAGCGGCCGCGGTGTTCAGATCGAGGATCCGCCCCGTGGACATCGAAACGATCAGCAAGGGCGAAGGATTGACCTCCATCAGAACCCGGTACCGTGTTTCAAGTTCGCGTTGGGTCTCGTAATCACGATCAAGCGCGAGCTGCGCCTGGACAAGTTGTTGCTGCACCTCGGCCAAGGGCCGGAGGTCCCTCCCGACCAGTAGGATCGCGCCCTCGGCGCTGGTGCGGGAAACAGAATAGCTGACGGGAAACTGGAAGCTCGACCGGTCCATATGGGTCAGTTCGACAACAATGGACTGACCCGGCTCGCAGAATTGCAGCCGGGCTTCGAGTTTCAACCAGCTTTCCGGAGTGAGAAGGTCCCGCAGGAGCGTGCCCTGCCATCCCGCGACCTTGGATCCGATCCCGTTCTGCGGGTTCACGAGGACGGACTCGACGACGTGATCCGGCGATACGACCAGCGCCAGGTCGCAGGCGGCCGTCACGATCTCGACAAGCAACTCATGCGAGACCTCTGGCAAAGTCGCCCGCTTCAGCAGATATCGACCGTCCGTATTCACCGCCGCAACCTTTCGAAGGCTTTACCGCAAGCGGCGCCGCCCTGCCTACCTACCGGGCGTCCCTGGCCAGACCCGGCCTGCCCAGACCAAACTGCGTGACAACGACCTCCAGATCGTTTGTCACAATCGCCGCGCCCGTCGCCTCAAGCGCATCGCGGCACATATCCTTGACGGCCCCACCCACCGCAATGCGAAGCGCACCTTTGCTCAACTGGTTAAGGGTTTTCACCAACTTCATGCATGTTTCAACCCTGTCCGTGCTTCCGACCGATATCAGGGCCCCATCGAACTGGCGGTTCTCCAACAAATCAGCCAGTTCAAGCATGCTGGGCGCAACTCGTACGCACGCTGAAATTCCCTTTCGCCGAAGATCCCAAGCAAGAACCGTCGCACCGAGCGTGTGTTGTTCCCCCGGAGGCACGATGACGAGAACCGACTTATCGCCATCCGGGTCCACTGTATCTGCGGTCCAATCCGCCGTCAGATCGCGCATGAGGCCCTGAAGTCGCGCAACGCCCATGGTCACCTGCGCAAACGAGGCCTTGTCGTCCTCCCAGTCTTTGCCCAGCTTCCGGGCAGCTTCCGGGATGTAGAGCCCCACGATTGCGTCGTTGCTGACGCGCGAGCTGCGAAAAACCTCGAGCACCCTCTCGACAGAGCTCGCATCGTGCGAAGAGGCCGCATCCAGCAACTGATCAAGCAGAGACCGCTGCAGCACTCCAACTCCTGACGTACGTCTGGCTACCAGTCTTTCGATCACATCAAGCGCAAGGCCGCCGTATCCATCCGCGCCATTGCGTTCGCTTGAGCTCGTCGTTCCGATATCGCGCATCTGTTCCCCCGGACAGATCGCCCGCGGTCGCACGGGATCCGTAGCAAACACGCGAGGAACTTAAAAGGCCACATCGGCCTCTTCTCTATGACACATTACATTGGGCGTTTTGTCCACCTAAACTGACATTTCGAGACGCATGTCTCCAAGATTCATCATAAATATTTGTTCTCTTGTACATTTTTCGGCACATAGGCTGGCTGACGGACAGCCAGAAACCCGAGATCATGGCGAATCTGCGGTCAGAAAAGTGTAAGTTAGGATTGACAGAGTGCCCCATGTGGCTAACCTGACCGTCAGGGCTCTTTGAGGGAAGGCCTAAGACCGCATGTCACTTCAGCGCATGAAATCAGCAGGTAAGCCGCTTTACTCGGCTTCGGAACGCGCACGGCGCGATGCCACGAAGTGGACACTTGTGCAGGGCATCCTCGCGCCGCTGCAGTTCCTGGCCTTTTTGGTGTCACTGATTCTGGTGGTGCACTTCCTGGTGACAGGCCAAGGTTACACCGCCGCCACCGTCTCGATCCTGATCAAGACCGGTTTCCTCTACGTGATCATGGTCACCGGCGCGATCTGGGAAAAGGTCGTGTTCGGGCAATACCTCTTTGCGCCGGCCTTCTTCTGGGAAGACGTGATGTCTTTCGGCGTAATCGCGCTGCACACTGCCTATGTCTGGGCACTGCTGAGCGGGGGCCTTCCACGGGAGGGCCTGATGCTGCTCGCCCTTGTCGCATATGCGGCCTACGCAATCAATGCCGCCCAGTTCCTGTGGAAACTCCGGCTGGCCCGTCTGGACGCGCGGTCCGACCGACAGGCAGCGCCCGCGCCGGGGAGTGTTTCGGCATGAGCCTGGACGCCCCCTCCGCCGGTTGCACGACAAGCCCCATCCTGCGTGAACGTGGCCAGCGCGAGGTGTTCTGCGGGTTGACCGGCATCATCTGGCTGCACCGCAAGATGCAGGATGCGTTCTTCCTCGTTGTCGGCAGCCGGACCTGCGCACATCTGCTCCAATCGGCAGCGGGCGTGATGATCTTTGCCGAGCCGCGGTTTGGAACCGCCATTCTTGAGGAAAAGGATCTGGCCGGTCTGGCAGATGCCAATGCCGAGCTGGATCGCGAGGTTGCACGGCTTTTGCAGCGCCGGCCCGATATCCGGCAACTGTTCCTCGTGGGCTCTTGCCCCTCCGAGGTGATCAAGCTTGACCTGGCGCGTGCCGCAGAGCGGCTCAACCAGCAACATGCGCCGAATGTCAGGGTTTACAACTATTCGGGGTCAGGCATCGAGACGACCTTCACCCAGGGCGAGGATGCCTGCCTTGCGGCCATGGTGCCAACGCTGCCGAAATCCGCAGCGAATGAGCTGCTCGTCGTGGGAGCCCTTCCTGATGTGGTCGAGGACCAATGCCTCGCCCTGTTGTCCGCCCTTGGGGTCGGGCCGGTCCGGCTGCTGCCGGCACGTCGCGCGGCAGATCAGCCCGCGGTCGGTCCGGGAACCCGTTTCATCCTGACCCAGCCCTTCCTGTCGGATACGGCTGCTGCATTGGAACGGCGCGGCGCCCAAAGGATCAAGGCGCCCTTCCCGTTTGGCGCGGAGGGAACCACGCTTTGGCTCCGGGCAGTGGCCGATGTCTTCCAGGTCAACGGCGAGCGGTTCGAGGCGGTCACCGCCGCCCCGCGCGCCCGGGCCCAGCGGTCAGTCGCCGCTCATGCGGAAACCTTGTCAGGCAAGTCGCTGTTCCTGTTCCCGGACAGTCAGCTGGAAATTCCGCTGGCGCGCTTTCTTGCGCGCGAATGCGGAATGGTCCCGCTGGAAGTTGGCACACCCTTCCTGCACCGGGCACTGATGGAGCCGGAACTCGCGCTGCTGCCCGAAGGACCGGTGCTGTCAGAGGGGCAGGATGTCGACCGCCAGCTCGACCGCCACGCAGCGATTTCGCCGGACCTGACCGTGTGCGGACTGGGACTTGCAAACCCGCTCGAAGCCCGGGGCCATGCCACGAAATGGGCGATCGAACTCGTCTTCACGCCGGTGCACTTCTACGAGCAGGCCGGAGATCTCGCCGGCCTCTTCAGCCGCCCCCTTCGCCGCCGGGCCCTGCTCGGCGCCTCGCAGGGAGACGCGGCATGAAGTTGACGCTCTGGACATATGAAGGTCCGCCGCATGTGGGGGCGATGCGTGTCGCAACCGCCATGAAGGGCCTGCATCTTGTGCTGCACGCGCCGCAAGGCGATACCTATGCCGACCTGCTGTTCACTATGATCGAACGGCGCGACCATCGCCCGCCGGTGACCTTCACCACTTTCTAGGCCAGCGACCTTGGTGCCGATACTGCCAACCTGCTGAAATCGGCCGTCAGCGCCGCCCAGGCGCGTTTCACGCCCCAAGCCATGCTCGTAGGTGCCTCCTGCACGGCCGAGCTGATCCAGGATGACCCGGGCCTTGCCCGGACACTGGGCCTGCCCTGCCCTGTCATCCCGCTCGACCTGCCGTCCTACAGCCGCAAGGAAAACTTCGGCGCGGATGAGACCTTCCACGCGCTGGTGCGCGCGCTTGCCCTGCCAATGCCGCGCACGGACAAGGTCACCTGCAACCTCCTGGGCGCGACGGCGCTGGGGTTCCGCCACCGTGACGATGTAGCCGAAGTCACCGGCCTTCTGGCCGAGATGGGCATTGGCGTGAATGTCTGCGCGCCACTGGGCGCCACGCCGGATGATCTGCGCCGGCTTGGGCAAGCCCATTTCAACGTCCTGCTTTACCCTGAAACCGGCGAGACCGCCGCCCGCTGGATGGAAAAGGCACTCGACCAACCCTACACAAGGACGGTCCCGATCGGCGTCGGCGCCACGCGAGAATTCCTGGCCGAGGTCTCCGCCCTGACCGGGCTGTCGGCGCAGGTGGACATGTCGCGTCTGCGCCAGCCCTGGTGGTCGGCCTCGGTCGACTCGACCTATCTGACAGGCAAGCGCGTGTTTCTGTTCGGCGACGCCACGCATGTGATCGCCGCAGCCCGCATCGCCGCCACCGAGATCGGGTTCGAGGTGGTCGGCATGGGCTGCTACAACCGCGAACAGGCCCGTGCCCTGCGCGCGGCGGCGGCGGTCTACGGGGTAACGCCCCTGATTTCAGACGACTATCTCGAGGTCGAGGCCGCGATTGCCGCGACCGCCCCTGAGTTGATCCTGGGCACGCAGATGGAACGCCATATCGGCAAGCGCCTGGGCATCCCCTGCGCGGTCATTTCGGCGCCGGTCCATGTGCAGGATTTCCCCGCCCGATACAGCCCGCAGATGGGGTTCGAAGGCGCAAACGTGATCTTCGACACCTGGGTCCATCCCCTGGTGATGGGGCTCGAGGAACATCTGCTGACGATGTTCCGTGAAGATTTCGAGTTCCATGACGCAGCGGGCGCCAGTCATCATGGTGGCAAGGCCACAGAACGCCCGGCCGAGCAGGAGCCAACGGTCGTGCCGGTCGTTACACCCTCGGGCGAGATCCACTGGCTGCCCGATGCCGAGCGTGAACTGCGCAAGATCCCCTTCTTTGTCCGCGGCAAGGCGCGCCGCAACACGGAGATTTTCGCGGCCTCGAAAGGCGTCAGCGCCATCTCGATCGACACCCTCTATGAAGCGAAGGCCCATTATGCGCGATGACCGCATCAGCCTTGGCTCTGACACAGGGATGGCCGGGCCGCCGCCATACAATGTCGTCGTCGTGACGCTGGATGCCCACGCGGCCGGCCCCGCTGGCCGCGTCGCTCCAAGGCTGGCGCGGGACTTCCCCGGTATCCGCGTATCAGTGCTGGCGGCGGCGGAATGGGCCGAGAACCAGCCTGCCCTTGACCAGGCCCGGACCACCATCCAGAGCGCTGACCTGCTGATTGTGAACCTTCTGTTCCTGGAAGAGCACATTGCCGCGATCCTGCCGGACCTCTCAGCAGCCCGCGACCGCGTTGACGCCTTTGTCGGCATGATCTCGGACCCGCAGATCGTACGGCTGACGAAGATGGGCGATCTGGACATGTCGCAGCCGGCCTCCGGTGCGATGGCGCTGCTGAAGAAACTGCGCGGCACCAAACAACCTTCGGCTTCGTCGGGCGAAAAGCAGATGTCGATGCTGCGCCGCCTGCCGAAGATCCTGCGCTACATCCCCGGCAAGGCCCAGGACATGCGCGCCTGGTTCCTGTCGATGCAGTATTGGCTGGGCGGTTCCGACGACAATATCGAGTCGCTGGTGCGCTTTCTTGTCGGGCGGTACGCCGCCAACGAAAGCTGGCGCGGGGCCAAGGCTGCGGCGCCCGCGGAGTACCCCGAGGTCGGGCTTTACCATCCTGGCCTTGCAAACCGCATCACCACGGACGCAGCGCTGCTGCCACGTCCCAAAGGCGCCACGCAGACTGTTGGCCTGCTGATGCTGCGCTCCTATGTCCTGGCCTCGGACACCGCGCATTACGACGCTGTCATCACGGCTTTCGAGGCGCAGGGCATCGCGGTCTTGCCGGCGTTTTCGGGCGGGCTCGACGGGCGACCGGCAATTGAGGCCTATATGCGCGGCAAGGTCGATGCACTGGTGTCGCTAACCGGCTTTTCGCTGGTCGGCGGGCCGGCCTACAACGACAGCCCCGCCGCGGTCGAAACGCTCGTGAGTCTGGATGTGCCTTACGTAGCGGCGCATCCGCTCGAGTTTCAATCGCTGGGCCAGTGGGCCGCCTCGGGCGGCGGTCTCGGGCCGGTTGAGACGACCATGCTGATCGCCCTGCCCGAGATTGACGGAGCCACCAACCCCACCGTCTTCGCGGGGCGACACGATGCCTCGGGGTGCTCGGGATGTGCAAAAGCCTGCACGGCAGCCACCCAGGCCGCCGAAACCCGTGTCATGGCACCCTGCCACGAACGCATTGCGGCGCTGGTCGACAAGACGGCACGCCTCGCCCGGCTGCGCCGCAGCACCGTAGCTGACCGCAAGGTTGCCATCGTCCTGTACGGCTTTCCGCCAAACGCCGGTGCAGCGGGAACCGCGGCCCATATCTCTGTCTTCGAAAGCCTCCATAACCTGCTTACCGCCATGCAGGACGAGGGCTATGATCTTGACCCGCCCAAGACGGTCGATGCGCTGCGCGTTGCTGTCCTGGGGTCGATGGACGACAATCTTGGACAGCCGGCGCGCATCGCAGCGCGTGTGCCTGCCTCGCAGATCGTCGCGCAATCCAGATGGCTGAGGGAGGTCGAGGCTGTGTGGGGCCCTGCCCCCGGCAAACAGCAGTCCGACGGACGCGATGTCTTCATCCTCGGCTGCCGTTTCGGCAATGTCTTTGTGGGCCTTCAGCCGGTTTTCGGCTATGAGGGCGACCCGATGCGACTTCTCTTCGAGAAGGGCTTCGCTCCGACCCACGCCTTCACCGGTTTCTACAGCTGGATCCGCGACAGCTTTGGCGCCGATGCCGTGCTGCATTTCGGGATGCATGGTGCGCTGGAGTTCATGCCGGGCAAACAGGCCGGTGTCGGCGGTGGCTGCTGGCCAGACAGGCTGATCGGAAACCTGCCGAACATCTATCTCTACGCCGCCAACAACCCCTCCGAGGCGACGCTGGCCAAGCGTCGCTCGAACGCGATCACGGTTACGCACCTGACACCGCCGCTGGCGAGGTCTGGTCTCTACAAGGGGCTGGCCGAGTTGAAGGAAACCCTGGTGCGCTATCGCGGCCTCGCCCCCGGCGCACCCGAGGCAGACGACCTGCTGGCCCTGATCACCGATCAGGCAAGGCTTGTCGACCTCGACAGTTCCGACCCCGGCGCCCTGTGGCTGAAGTTGCTGGAAACGGAAGGCGCGCTGATCACCGACGGGCTGCATGTGCTGGGCCGCCGGATGAGCCCCGAGGCGCGTGCCGAAATGATCGCCCTGCTGCCGCCCGATACGGACCGAGCGCGGGCCGATACCCTTTTGCAGGAAGACGCAGAAGTGCCGGCGCTGCTGCGGGCCCTGTCGGGACGGTTCATCCCGCCCGTGCCTGGGGGCGACCTCATTCGCAGCCCCGAGATCCTGCCGACCGGGCGCAACATCCATGCCTTCGACCCGTTCCGGATGCCGACCGCCTTTGCCCTGCGCGACGGCGCCGCACAGGCTGAACGGCTGCTTGCGGCGCACCGGACCCTCCCGCGGACCGTGGCGCTGGTTCTGTGGGGCTCCGACAGCATCAAGAGCGACGGCGGGCCGATCGCACAGGCGCTTGCCCTGATCGGCGCACGGCCCCGGTTCGACCATTACGGTCGGCTGAGCGGGGCCGACCTGATCCCGCTTTCGGAACTGGGCCGGCCAAGGATCGACGTGGTGATGACCCTGTCGGGCATCTTCCGCGACCTGTTGCCCCTGCAAACCCGCATGCTGGCCGAAGCCGCCCTGAAGGCAGCACAGGCCGAGCATGAACCTCTCAGCCAGAATTTTCTGCGCGCCAACGCACTGGAACAGGCTGCCGGGCTTGGCGTGTCGCTCGAGACGGCGGCACTGCGCGTCTTCTCGAATGCCGAGGGCGCCTATGGCTCCAACGTGAACATGTTGGTCGGCTCTTCCGCCTTTGGCAGCGAGGATGAGCTTGCCGATGCCTATGAGGCCCGCAAGTCGTTCGCCTATGGCGCGAATGGTAAACCTGTGCAGCAGTCAAAGCTGCTTCAGCTTGCGCTTTCAAAGGTCGAGCTCGCCTATCAGAATCTGGAATCGGTCGAACTTGGCGTGACCACGGTCGACCACTACTTCGACACCCTCGGGGGCATCGCCCGAGCCACGCGCCGCGCGCGCGGGGGCCAAGACACACCGGTCTATATCGGCGACCAGACCCGTGGCGCCGGTGTCGTTCGCACATTGCAGGACCAGATCGCACTGGAAACCCGCTCACGCAGCCTGAACCCGCGCTATTTCGAGGGTCTGCTGCGTCATGGCGGCGAAGGCGTGCGCCAGATCGAGGCGCATGTGACGAACACACTGGGCTGGTCGGCCACCACCGGGCATGTCGAGCCCTGGATCTATCAGCGCCTGTCCGAAACCTTCGTGCTCGACGCCGAAATGCGCGCCCGCCTGGCGCAGCTCAATTCCGCCGCCTCCTCGCGAATGGCGCAGAAACTCATCGAGGCGAGCGATCGCAACTACTGGCAACCCGACGCCGAGACGCTGGCCGCTCTGCACCATGCTGCGGATGAGCTGGAAGACCGGATGGAAGGGATTGCAGCAGAATGACAATTGAACCCACAGGAAGGTGGTTCCCATGAGCCCGCGCGACGAAATCCCCAATCTGAAGGGGCTGGACGGCGAAGGTTCTGTCCAGGTGCATCAGGATGCCAGCCTGCGGATCGAAGGCGCTCAGGTCTTTTCCGTCTATGGCAAGGGTGGCATCGGCAAATCTACCACCTCGTCGAACCTGTCGGCGGCTTTCGCCAAGCTTGGCAAGCGTGTCCTGCAGATCGGCTGCGACCCCAAGCACGACAGTACCTTCACCCTGACGGGGCGGCTGCAACCGACGGTGATCGACATTCTCAAGGATGTGGATTTCCACGCCGAGGAACTGCGTCCGGAAGACTATGTGACCGAGGGCTGGGGTGGCGTGAAATGTGTCGAGGCGGGCGGTCCGCCTGCCGGCACGGGCTGTGGCGGTTACGTCGTGGGCCAGACGGTGAAGCTTCTGAAGCAGCATCACCTGCTGGAAGACACCGATGTCGTGATCTTTGACGTTCTGGGCGATGTGGTCTGCGGCGGCTTCGCCGCACCACTGCAGCATGCCGACCGGGCTGTGATCGTGACGGCCAATGACTTCGACTCGATCTATGCCATGAACCGGATCATCGCGGCGGTGCAGGCCAAATCGGCCAACTACAAGGTGCGCCTGGCCGGTTGTGTGGCCAACCGCAGCACCGACACCGACGAGGTTGACCGCTACTGCGACCGGGTCGGCTTCAAGCGCATCGCCCATATGCCCGACTTCGACGCGATCCGCCGCAGTCGGCTGAAGAAGAAGACGCTGTTCGAGATGCCGGATGAGGAAGACATCATCCTGGCACGCGCCGAATACATCCGGCTGGCCGAGACCCTGTGGCGCGGCACCGATCCGCTGGCGCCCGCCCCGCTGCCCGACCGTGAGATATTCGAACTCCTGGGGTTTGACTGATGTCGGACTACGCCGTCACCCGCGACCGGGTCGAACACTACTTCGACCGCACCGCGACCCGGACATGGGAGCGGCTGACCTCTGACGCCAAGGTCAGCCGCATCCGGCAGACCGTGCGCGAGGGGCGTGAGCGGATGCGGGCCGAGATGCTGGCGCTTCTGCCAGCAGATCTGACGGGCCGGCGCGTGCTGGATGCAGGCTGTGGCACAGGGGCGATGTCCGAGGAACTCGCCCGTCGCGGTGCTCAGGTCACCGCCGTCGACATCTCGCCGCAACTGGTGACGATTGCACGGGAACGGCTTCCGGCTGCACTGGCCGCGCAGGTCCGCTTCCACAGTGGCGACATGACCGACACAGCACTTGGCAGCTTTGACCATGTGATGGCGATGGACAGCCTGATCTACTACCGCGCCGCCGACATCGCTCAGGTGCTGCACCAGTTGGGCAGCCGCACCACAGGCTCGATCGTATTCACCGTGGCGCCCCGCACGCCACTGCTTCTGGCCATGTGGTCGGCGGGCAAACTCTTCCCGCGCTCGGACCGCTCCCCAACCATGGTCCCGCAGGACTTTCGCCAGCTGGCTGCCCTGACCAGGGGCAATCTGCGCCAACAGGCGCGCGTGCACCGCGGCTTCTACATTTCGGACTGTCTGGAGTATCGCCCGTGATCATCGGCCGGAAACAGATTCAGCAACTGTCGGGTAACTGGCTGCCCTTTGCCGATGCTGCGTCCGATGCATTGCCGCTGCGTCAGTTGATGCGCCTGTCCCTGTTCCAGATTTCGGTGGGCATGGCGCAGGTCCTGTTGCTGGGCACACTGAACCGGGTGATGATTGTCGAGCTTTCGGTGCCGGCAATGGTCGTCGCCGCGATGATTGCCATTCCGGTGCTTGTCGCTCCGTTCCGCGCGCTCCTGGGCCACCGCAGCGATACGCACCGCTCTGCCATTGGCTGGAAGCGGGTGCCCTATCTCTGGTTCGGCTCGCTCTGGCAGATGGGCGGGCTGGCCGTCATGCCCTTTGCGCTGATCGTGCTGTCGGGCGACCAGTACCTTGGCCCGGCTTGGGCAGGCGAAGTGCTGGCGGCGCTCGCCTTCCTGATGGCTGGCCTTGGCATGCACATGACCCAGACCGCGGGTCTTGCGCTGGCAGCCGACCGGGCGAGCGACGAGACGCGGCCTCGCGTGGTGGCGCTGCTCTACATCATGTACCTGGCCGGGATGGGTGTCTCCGCACTGATCGTCGGTTGGCTCCTGCGTGACTATGACCCGATCCTTCTGGTGCGCGTGGTTCAGGGTTGTGGCCTGGCAACGCTGGTTCTGAACGTGATCGCGCTCTGGAAGCAGGAAAAGGTCCGGCCCATGACGCGCGAGGAGCGTGCGGCCCCGCGGCCAAGCTTCCGCTCTGCCTGGGCGGGACTTGCGGCCGAGGAGGGCACCCTGCGCCTTCTGGCGGTCGTGGTTCTTGGTACGCTTGCCTTCAACATGCAGGATGTCCTGCTGGAACCCTATGGCGGACAGATCCTCGGCCTGTCGGTCGGGGCCACCACGCTTTTGACCGCGACCTGGTCGGCAGGAGCCCTGATCGGGTTCCTTTGGGCTGCACGGCGTCTGGCGCAGCGGCATGATCCCTACCGGCTGGCGGCGCGGGGCGTGCTGGTCGGTGTGGCGGCATTCTGTGCCGTGATCTTTGCAAGCCCTCTGCAGAACACCTGGCTTTTCTATGCTGGCGCCTGGGCCATCGGGCTGGGCGGCGGAATCTTCGGGGTGGCTACCCTGACTGCCGCGATGATCCGCCCCGGACGCAGCTCAACCGGCGCAGGGCTTGCGCTGGGGGCGTGGGGCGCGGCGCAGGCGACCGCGGCGGGCGTTGCGATCTTTCTGGGAGGTGCGCTGCGCGACGGGGTCGAGCACCTAGGCTCGCTCGGTGTCCTCTCGACGATCGATGATCCGAGTCTTGGCTACTCCTTCGTATATCATACTGAAATCGGACTGCTTTTTGTCACTCTGGTCGTGCTCGGACCTCTGGTCCGTCTCGGCGCCTACGCAAACAACGAACCGGAGACCGGACAGGGCCGCATCGGCCTTGCCGAGTTTCCCACCTGACCACGGAGGAACTGACATGGTCGGCGTAAACTTCTTCGGCAACTTCGACCTCGCCTCACTGGCGATCTGGCTGTTCTGGGGATTCTTCGCACTGCTCGTCTATTACCTGCAGACCGAGAACATGCGCGAAGGCTATCCGCTGGAAACCGAGGATGGCCTGCCCTCGCCCAACCAGGGCCCGTTTACGGTACCCAAGCCCAAGACCTTCCTCTTGCCGAATGGCAAAGGAACGGTCGTGGTTCCCTCGGCCGAGAACGAGGCCGCCCACCGCCGGACCGGCCTTGCGCTTGCCCGCACGGCAGCTTCGGAAGGCTTCCCCCATGCGCCCACCGGCAATCCGATGGCTGATGGTGTCGGACCCGCCTCATGGGTGCCGCGCCGCGACGAGCCCGAACTGGATGGCCATGGCCACGCCAAGATCGTGCCGATGGCACAGGCTTCCGGCATGCATGTCAGCGCCGGGCGTGACCCGCGCGGCCTGCCCGTTCAGGCCGGCGATCTCGAAGTGGTCGGGCGGATTGTCGACATGTGGGTCGACGCCCCCGAACAGGTCGTGCGCTATCTCGAGGTCGAGTTGAACAGCGGCTCACGTCGGCTGGTGCCCATGACCATGGCGAAGATCTGGGCCGACCGTGTGCGCATCAACGCGATCACCTCGGACCTGTTCGAAGGCATCCCCGCAACCCGGTCTCTGACGCAGGTGACCAAACTCGAGGAAGACAAGATCTCGGGCTACGTGGCCGGTGGCTGGCTGTATGCGAAGGGCCGCAAGCGCGGCTTCTGACGAAAGGGGGGCGGCGCGCGCCCGCGCCGTTCCGGCTTCCCCCAAGGACGGAGGGTCTGCCATGTCAGACCATGATTTCAACTTCGAACCCCAGCCAGGCATTCCGGCGCCCCTGCCAAAGGGTGAGGAGATCCTGTGGCAAGGCAGCCCGTCAGTTGCCGCCCTTGCCCGCGACGCCTTCAAGATCCGCTGGATCACCGGCTATCTCCTGGTTCTGGCAGTCTGGCGGGCGGCCGTTGCCTTCGCCGAGGGCGGCCTGGTGTTCATGCTCGCAACACTGCTGCCCTATCTGGCGCTGGCCGCGGCCGGCTATGGCGTGGTGTATCTGCTGGCCCGCGCACAAGCCCGCGCCGCGATCTACACCATCACGACCGCCCGCGTGATCCTGCGCATCGGAGCCGCGCTGCCGGTCACCTACACGATCCCGTTCAGCTGTATCGACAATGCCTCGGTTTCGGTCACGCCGGCGGACGGCACCGGTACCCTTGCGCTGGAAACGAAGGGCAACATGCGGCTGTCCTATGCAGTGCTCTGGCCGCATGCCCGACCCGGCCACATCCGCCTGCCGCAACCGGCCTTCCGGTCGATCCCCGAGGCGGCCCGGGTGGCGCGGATCCTTGCCGATGCCGCTCAGGCCAAGGTTAACGAACCCGTCATCAGCCGTGCAGCACCGTCCGAGGCCCCGGGCCTCGCGGCAGCAAGTTGAGGGGGCAGGCCATGCCGCAGCATCCGCTTCTTGCGAGCCCGACCAACCCCGGCCCGCGCGAGCGGGAAAAGATCCCGCGGACCCTGCTGTGGGGCATGTTCGCGCTGGCGATGTCATCTCTCGCCCTGGCGACATTTTCGGTGCTGACCGACCGCCCCCATGTCGGTGTGCCTGCCCCGGGCACCCCGGTCTCCTCGAGGAACTTCATCCTGGAAGGAAAGAGCGCGCAGGCCGTGGTCGTGCGCGACGCGAACGGTGCCGTCCTGATGGACCTGCCGCATGGCGGGTTCATCACGGTCATCCAGTCAGGGATGGCACGCGCGCGGGTTGTGGCCCGCGTGCAAGGCAACCCGCCCATGCGGGTAGTCAAGTACGACAACGGCCGCCTCGTGGCCGAAGACCCTGCCACGGGCTGGAGCGCCGAGCTTCATGCCTTTGGAGACGACAACAAAGCCGCGTTCGAACGGCTGCTCGTGCAACAATAAGGGAACTCAAAAATGCCAATCTTTACCAGACAGAAGGAACAGGTGCCCTGCACCGTCGAGGTCAGCCACAGGTTCGACTCTCTCCACGCCCATGTCCGCTTCAACAATGGCGCTGTCGTCCAGCCCGGCGATGAGGTGTTGGTGCATGGCGCCCCGGTCATGGCCGCCTATGGCGAGGTTGTCATCGAGGATCGGGTGGCCACCATCACCCGTGCCACTGCGCTGGAGCGCTGGTGGACGCGCAAGACCGGCGATCTCGGCTTTATGGAGCTTTGCGAATTCTCGTTCAGCGAGGAGTTGGCGCTATGAAGGACACTGTTCATGGAACCACGCACGGAGAGCTTCACGCCGAACTGGCGGAAACCTTCGACACCACGGCGATGGCGACCGAGACCACGCTGCTCAATCCCCGCTTCTACACAACAGACTTCGATGAGATGGACCGGATCGACGTGACGCCGGTGCGGGCCGATTGGGATGCACTGCTCGCGCAGATGCGGTCAGACCCGAACAAGGGGCATTTCAAGAAGAATGCCGATTGGGACGATGTCGACTGGGCGGGGATGGACCCCAGACTGCGCGCCGAGTTCATCGACTTTCTCGTCTCGTCCTGCACGGCAGAGTTCTCCGGCTGCGTGCTCTACAAGGAAATGAAGCGTCGCGGCGCCAATCCAGACATCTGCGAGCTGTTCACCTACATGAGCCGGGACGAAGCGCGGCATGCGGGCTTCATCAACGATGCGCTGCGCGAAGCGGGCGTGGCGGTGAACCTTGGCTTCCTGACCAAGGCCAAGAAGTACACCTACTTCCGGCCCAAGTTCATCTACTACGCGACCTACCTGTCCGAGAAGATCGGCTACGCGCGCTACATCACGATCTATCGTCACCTCGAAGCCAATCCTGATCAGCGGTTCCACCCGATTTTCAAGTGGTTCAAGGAGTGGTGCAACGACGAGTTCAGCCATGGCGAGGCCTTTGCCCTGCTGATGCGCACCGATCCCAAGTTGACCGAGAGTTTCGTCAACAAGCTGTGGATCCGGTTCTTTCTTACAGCGGTTTACTCGACCATGTGGGTCCGTGACCACGCGCGGAAGGACTTCCACGAGGCGCTTGGGGTGGACATCGACTGGTACGATCAGGAGGTCTACCGCAAGACCTCGGCGATCGCGCGCCAGGTCTTCCCGGTCGAACTTGATATCGACCATCCCCGCTGGATCCCGCTTCTGCGGAAGATGAACGATGCCATGGTCGACATGGAGCGCGCCAAGAAGGCCGGTGGCCTGTCAGGGCGCCTTGCCCATGCGACCGCGTCGGCACGGGCCATGCTCGCCTTTGCCGGCCTTTACCTGATCCCGGTCATCAAGACGACCCCGCCCGCCAATGTGCGGATGGAACCTTCGTATTGACCGGGATCGACCATACCGCCGCTCAATTGGCGGGTTGGGTCGGGGCGATGGGCGCGTCCCCCGGCCCGGCGCGGCACCCCCTGCAAGGGGGGTGCCGCGCATGAGCAATCCCTGGATCGCCTCGCTGACAGCCCTGTTCCTTTGGTGGTTCTCCACCGGGATCATCCTTTGGCGCGTACGGCGGGCCGACCAGGGTGGACACGACGACCATCTTTGGTCTGTCCTTCTGGGGTTGCCGCTCTTGCTCGGCGGTTTCCTCGGGTTGCATGCCACGGCCAATGATCCCTCTGTGCGGGGTGTCTATGTCGCCTTTCTGTCGGCGCTGGCTGTCTGGGGCTGGATCGAGCTTGCCTTCCTGTCCGGCATCATCACCGGCCCGAACCTCAGACCCTGCCCCCCGAAAGCCGGGGATCTAGAGCGTTTTCTTCGGGCGACGGGCACGATCTTGTGGCACGAACTGCTGCTTGTCGTCGCCGTGCTGGTGATTGCGCAGATGTGCCTGGGGGCGGCAAACGCCTTCGGGCTGTGGACCTTCTGTGTACTGTTTGCCGCTCGCATATCGGCCAAGCTGAATCTCTTCTTCGGCGTTCCCCGCATCCATACCGAATTCCTTCCCCGCCACCTGTCGCATCTCTCCAGCCATTTCCGCATGGCCAAGATGAACTGGGTATTCCCGGTATCGATCACGATCCTGAGCTTTGGTGCCGCCTGCTGGATCGAACGGGCGATTGCAGCAACGTCGGATGGCGCCTTCGTGGGCTATGTCCTGCTTGCCGCCCTGACGCTGCTTGCGCTCCTTGAACACTGGTTCATGGTCCTGCCCCTGCCAGACGAGAAACTGTGGCGCTGGATGCTGCCGGAACCCCCGAATTCCCGCCCTGCGCGGGGGCCTATCCCAACCGTTCCCGGTGGTCAGCCGGAACCAGCCTTGATTGCCAGAAAGTGACGCACATGGACTTTGAGAACTTCTTTCGCACGCACCTCGACGCCCTCCAGACCGAAGGGAACTATCGCATCTTCGCCGATCTTGAACGGCGATGCGGCGCCTTTCCCAAGGCTGGTCAGCACAAAGCGGGCGATGTGCGCGACGTTACGGTCTGGTGCTCGAACGACTACCTCGGCATGAGCCAGCACTCGACGGTGGTCGAAGCCATGGTCTCGGCCGTCCAGGCCTGCGGGACGGGCGCAGGCGGCACGCGAAACATCTCGGGCAACACCATCCATCATCTGGCGCTGGAAGCGGAACTGGCCGATCTGCACGGCAAGGAACGGGCGCTGCTGTTCACCTCGGGTTATGTCTCGAACTGGGCCTCGCTGGCCACACTCGGCGCGCGCATTCCGAATGTGGTGATCCTGTCGGACGAAAAGAACCATGCCTCCATGATCGAAGGCATCCGCCACAGCCGGGCCGAAAAGGTGCTGTGGAAACATAACGACTGGCGCGACCTTGACCGCAAGCTTCATGCCGTGGGTGACCGCCCCAAGCTTGTCGCCTTTGAAAGCGTCTATTCGATGGACGGCGATATCGCCCCGATCCGCGAAATCGTCGAGGTTTGCGAAGCCCATGGTGCCCTGTCTTACATCGACGAGGTGCATGCCGTCGGGATGTACGGGCCGCGCGGTGGCGGACTGACCGAGGAACTGGGGCTGGCCGACCGCATCGACCTGATTGAAGGAACGCTCGGCAAGGCCTTCGGCGTCGTCGGAGGGTACATCACCGGCTCGGCCGCGCTGGTTGATTTCGTGCGCAGCTTTGCCTCGGGCTTCATCTTCACAACTGCCCTGCCGCCTGCCGTCGCAGCCGCCGCCACCGCATCGATCCGGCACCTGAAAACCAGTGCAGAGGAACGGGCTGCGCAAAAGGCCAATGTCGCGCGAGTTCGGGCCCGGCTCGACCGCGAGGGCATTCCCCATATGGCAAACGACAGCCATATCATCCCCGTTCTCATCGGCGATCCGGTGAAATGCCGCATGATCTCGGACATCCTGATGGACGACTGGGGCATCTATGTGCAGCCAATCAACTACCCGACCGTTCCAAAGGGCACGGAACGGCTTCGCATCACGCCGGGCCCTTTGCACAACGAGGCCGAGATAGATCATCTCGTGGCCGCCTTGACGGCCCTTTGGCGCCACTGCGCCATTGCACGCGCCGTCGCATGACAGGTTACCATGACTGCGCTTTGACTTTTCACTGAAACACTACAGGTTCTATTTCGGTAGAATCCGATGGAGGATAAGATGACTGCCCCAATACTCCGCGTTGCCCTCGTGGCAGCGTTGATGTCGACCCCGGCATTGGCCCAGGATGCAACCGGCGATGCCGAAGCCGGCGCCAAGGTGTTCGCCAAATGCCAGACCTGCCACGTTGTTGCCGACCCCGAGGGCAAGGTACTGGCAGGCAAGAATGCCAAGACCGGACCCAACCTCTACGGCCTGCCGGGCCGCGCTGCCGGGAGCTACCCCGAGTTCAAGTACGGTGAGTCGATCGTGGCACTCGGGCAATCCGGGTTTACTTGGACCGAGGCGGATTTCGTGGAATATGTGGCCGACCCGGGCAAGTTCCTGAAGGCAAAGCTCGACGACAAAGCCGCGAAGACGAAGATGACATTCAAGCTGGCGAACGCCGACGATGCCAAGAACGTCTGGGCCTACATCGCGTCCCTGTCTCCTGCGGCGCCTGCCGCGACGAACTGATCGGTCCGGGCTAGCCAGTCTGACGCTTGGCGAAGGCTCCGCAGCGGCTGCGGAGCCTTTTCCTCTCGGGATGGTCACTCATCGTTGCCAAAGGCGGCCAGCCCGGCGGGATCCAGCACCTCGACCCCCCGATAGCCCGCAGCGATCAGGCCTAGATCCTGTAACTCACGCATTGCGGCGCTGACACCTCCCCGCGACATGCGGGCGATCGCCCCCAGATCGAGCTGGGAAATCGTCAGTGACCGGCTCGGCGGCAAAACCTCGCGCAACAAGAGCGTCAAGGCTTGCGCCAGCCGCGAGACTGGATCGCTGCGCCGGGCGATAGACAGCAACTCGAGCAGCAGAACGGAATTGCGGGTCGAGAGGATGGCCAGTTGTTGCCAAGCTTGCGGTAGCGCTGAGGCAATACGCAGAAACTCTGCCCGGGGCAGACGAACCAGGGTTGCGTCGCGATAGGCAATCAGGGCGACCTTGCGTTGTTCGCCGGTCGCTGTCGAGAACTCACCCGTCCAGAAACCGGGACCGCCGATGTAGAGCAGGGTCGGCTCGTCCCCCTCGGGTTTCCCATGCACGGCCAGTTGACCGCTGACCACACCGACGATGCCCCCCATGTCGTCACCGAAATGATAGACGCGCCGGCTGGCCTCGACGTGGAGCACGTCACAGCGCGCAAGAACGGCTTCCTGCAACTCGGCAGGCACGGTTGCCAGCCAACCGACGCGGCGGAGGAGATCTTGGTCCGGCTCTTTGCCCATCTCGCCACCATTGTTCAGGATTGGACATTCAGTCGCCTTGATCTGGGATACCTTTCAACTCGGCGACAGACAAGCCGTCGAGGGGGATCATGCCGATGCGAAATCTATTGGCCGCCATAGCGGTCTTCACCGCTTCCGTTGCTTCAGCACAGGATGCCGAAAAGCCGAACATCATCGTGATCTGGGGCGATGACATCGGCCAGTTCAACATCAGCGCCTACAACATGGGCATGATGGGCTACAACACACCCAACATAGACAGCATCGCCAAGGAAGGCGCGCTTTTCACCGATTGGTATGGCCAGCAAAGCTGCACCGCCGGTCGGGCGGCCTTCGTCACAGGCCAGTCACCGATTCGAACTGGTCTGACCAAGGTCGGCCTGCCGGGGGCTCCGGAAGGCATGATGATCGAAGATCCCACGATTGCCGTCCTGCTTAAGGCGCAGGGCTATGCCACGGGGCAATTCGGCAAGAACCACCTGGGCGACCGTGACGAAATGTTGCCGACCAACCATGGCTTCGATGAGTTCTTCGGCAACCTCTATCACCTGAACGCGGAAGAAGAGCCCGAAAACCCCGACTACCCGGTCGATTTGGTCATGCCAGATGGCCGGCCATTCAAGGAAGCCTTCGGACCGCGCGGCGTGATACACTCGTTTGCCAATGCGGACGGCACCCAGACCATCGAGGATACAGGGCCCCTGACGCGCAAGCGGATGGAAACGATCGACGGAGAGGTGACCGAAAAGGCGCTGGCGTGGATGGACAAGGCCCATGCCGAGGGCAAGCCGATGTTCATGTGGTACAACACCACGCGGATGCACATCTTCACCCATCTCAAGCCGGAATCCGAGGGCGTGACGGGTCTTGGCATCTATGCCGACGGCATGGTGGAGACCGACGGGATGGTCGGCCAGATTCTGCAGAAGATCAAGGACCTGGGTATCGAGGACAACACCATCGTGATGTATTCGACCGATAACGGGGCCGAGACCTTCACCTGGCCAGACGGCGGCACGACCATGTTCCGGGGCGAAAAGAACACACCCTGGGAAGGCGGGTATCGTGTGCCGGCCATGATCAAGTGGCCGGGTGTAATCAAGCCGGGCACCGTCATCAACGAGATCGGCGCGCACGAGGACATGCTGCCGACGCTGCTTGCCGCAGCGGGCGATCCGACCGTGGTCGAGGACCTCAAGAAGGGCGAGACGATCAACGGGCGAAACTACAAAGTGCATCTCGACGGCTACGACCTGCGGCCCGCGCTGGAAGGCAAGTCGGACTGGCCGCGTAAGGAGTTCATCTACTGGACGGATGACGGATCGGTCGCGGCGCTGCGCTACGGCAACATCAAGGTCAGCTTCCTGGAACAGAAGGCCGAAGGCCTGAAGGTCTGGCAGGAACCCTTCACGGAACTGCGCGCCCCGGTCCTCACCAACCTGAGGATGGACCCCTTCGAGCGGGCTCGGTCGGAAGATGCGATGGGTTATCAGCGCTGGTACATGGAGCGGATGTTCATGATTGCTCCGGCGAGTGCCTATGTGGGAGCCTGGCTGCAAAGCTTCGCCGAGTTCCCGCCGCGCCAGAAGCCCGGCAGCTTTAACCTGACCCGAGTGATGGAAGCCGTGACATCCGGGAATGTCGGCAACCAGTAGTCCGGCCAGGCAAGCCAGCGTCGACCCTCGGGCTGGAGGGTCGACAGGGCTGGACGCGGCATCGATCGGCACGACCAGACGCCCCACCTGTTGGGGCGTCTGCCAGATCTGGAAGAGAGGACTGACATGGTACGGTTTCTGATCGCTTTGTTGTTCATGGCTCTGCCGGCCTGGGCGCAAACAGAGCCTCTGCCCTCCTGGAACGACACGCCGGCCCGGCAAGCCATCCTCGACTTCGTCGAGGCCACGACCGACCCGAAGGCGGCGACCTTTGTGCAACCGTCAGACCGGATTGCGGTCTTTGACAACGACGGCACACTCTGGGCGGAACAGCCGATCTACTTCCAATTCCTGTTCGCCATGGACGAGGCCAAGGCGCGGGCCGCCGCAGACCTTGAATGGGCCGCTACCCCGGTTCTGGAAGCTGCCGCGGCGGGCGATGTCAAGAAAGTGTTGAGTGGCGGTGAGGCCGCCCTGGTCGAGGTGGTCACCGCGACCCATTCAGGACTGACGGTCGAGGAGTTCACTGCCCGGGTCCACGACTGGCTGACAACCGCCCGGAACCCGCAAACCGGGCAACTCCTGACGGGAATGACCTATCAGCCGATGATCGAGCTGCTCGACTATCTGCGCGACAACGAGTTCCAGACCTGGATCGTATCCGGCGGCGGGGTCGACTTCATGCGGGCCTTTACGGAAGAGGCCTATGGCATCCCGCCGCAACAGGTGATCGGGTCACTGGGAAAGATCAGCCTCCAGACAATTGACGGAAAGCCACAGGTCATGAAAGACCCGGCCATTGCCTTCATCGACGACAAGGAGGGCAAGCCCCTGGGCATCGAGCGCAGCATCGGCAAGCGCCCGATCTTTGTTGCCGGAAACTCTGACGGTGATCTCGCAATGCTGCAATGGTCGACGGCGGGCGACGGACCTCGGTTCGGGATGATCGTTCACCACACCGACGCCGCACGCGAGTTTGCCTATGATCGGGACAGCCCGATCGGCCGACTGGACAAGGCGCTTGACGCAGCGCCGGCGGCCGGCTGGACGGTGGTCGACATGGCAAGGGATTGGGCGCAGGTCTTTACCGGCAATTAGCCGTCAGTCGCCGATCCGCTGGCCCCGTGCGTCGAAGCGGTGCAGCCGCTTCGGATCGACGGCCAAGTCGATGGACGTGTCCGGAACAACCACGGCATCCCCCGGCAACTTCGCCAGAAATGCATTGCCGTCGGGCAGACGCAAATGGGCGATCGTCACCTCGCCCAGCCTCTCGCAATGTTCAATACTCCCGGTCAGAAGGGGGGTATCAGTGCCAAGACGCACATCTTCGGGCCGAATACCCACAAGATCTGCGGGGCCAACAGGACGCAGCAGGCTGTCCGGCGGCAGAAAGTTCATGGCGGGCGAACCGATGAAACCGGCGACGAACCGGTTCGCCGGACGATGGTAGAGCTCCAGCGGGTTGCCCACCTGCTCGATCCGCCCCTGATTCATCACCACGATCCGATCGGCAAGGGTCATGGCTTCGACCTGATCATGCGTGACATAGATCATCGTGGTGTTCGGCATGGCAGCCTTGAGTTGCGCGATCTCGATCCGCGTGGCCGTGCGCAAAGCTGCATCGAGATTTGACAGGGGTTCATCGAACAGAAACAGGCGGGGATCCCGCACAACTGCCCGACCTATGGCCACACGCTGGCGCTGCCCGCCCGACAACTGGCCGGGACGGCGGTCCAGGTACGGGGTCAGTTGCAGCATCTCGGCCGCGCGCAACACCTTGGTCTGCAGTTCCTGCGGTGGCGTCCCGGCAATCTTCAGGCCATAGCTCAGGTTGCCGCGCACGGTCATGTGGGGATAGAGCGCATAGTTCTGGAACACCATCGCCACGCCGCGCCGGGCGGCAGGCATATCGTTCATCCGCTGGCCATCAACCAGCATCTCGCCCGCGGAGATACTTTCCAGCCCGGCAATCATGCGCAGCAGCGTCGACTTTCCGCAGCCCGAAGGGCCCACGAAGACCACGAATTCACCCGAGCGTACGTCAAGCTCGATACCCTCCAGCACCGGCGCGCCTCCGTAGGTCTTGCCGATTCCGGACAGGATCAGATGCGCCATCGCCGTGTCCCTCCGCGCCTACAGTCCATGCACGCGCTCGCGCCAGCGGGCAATCAATTCCGCACTGTTGTCGCCTTCTGCAGAATTGGCGCTGCGCCAGACATCAATCATCACGCCCTCTGCCGCGAGAAGGGAAACCGCCTCGGCCAGAAGCGCATTCAGAAGGAACACGCCCATGATGGTCGAGGTGGGCCCCATCGGCGCAGGGTGGCCGGGAACCGGCAGCCCCGCGTCCCCCGGCACGCCGCCATTGTCCAGCACGATATCGGCAAGGTCAGGCAACAATCTGCCCGAGGGATGACGTGAGCTGACACCAGCGACGTGCCGCCGTGAGGTCAATGCGATGACCATCGCTCCAGCAGCCTTGGCGTGCATGGCCAGCTCGACCGGAAAGGCATTCCGCCCCGAATTCGAGACGACGATCACCACATCGCCCCCCCGCACACCAGCTCTTTGCAGGGCGGCCTCGGCCCGACCTGACTCGCGCTCCAACACAGTCGAACGTTGGGCGCCGCGGTGCAGCATCAGATCCTCGTCGAGGATTGCTTGCGCCGCCGCGATCCCACCGGCACGGTAGAAGACTTCGAGCGCCAGCAGATGCGAGTGACCAGACCCGGCGACATGGATCAGCCCGCCAGCGCGCAGACAGTCCGCCAAGGCATCGCGCGCCGCATCGAGCGCGGCTGCATCTTCGGCCAGCACACGATCCATGATGGCGACCACCTGGTCACGGTAACACTGCCGCAGGCTCGTCATCCTTCCAACTCCCCCACATACTTGTAGCGATCCCCCCGATACCAGCTGGTGGCATCTTCGACGGCCCGGCCGTCGGCAGCATATCCCACCTGGGCAATCCGCAGGACCGGGGCGTTCTCGGCGATGCCCAACAGAGCCGCGATTTCCACAGGGGCAGCCACAGCTTCCAGCGTCTGGAGCATCCTGCGCGGGCGGGTGCCAAAGGCGTCCATCCGGTCATAGAGCGAACCGCGCCCGTCGAAATCGTCCCCGACTGCCCAGATGGGCACCGTCACGATCTCGTAGGACAGGGCCTCGCCATTGGCGCGGCGGAGACGGACAAGCGTCATGACCTTGCTGCCAAGCGGGATGCCCGTGCGCAGAGCCGTGTCAGGGTTGGCAGGCCCAAGCGTCAGCGACAGGATGTCGGACGATGGCACAAGACCACGCGCGCGGGCATCCTCGGTAAAGCCCGAATGGCGCGACAACGCCTTGGGGATCTGGCCGAGAACCACCGTTCCCGCGCCATGCCGTGTCTCGACGAGCCCCGCCTCGGCCAGCTCCTTGAGACAACTGCGCAGGGTCGAGCGGGATACGCCCAGCATTTCGGACATCTCTCGTTCCGAGGGAAGCGCACGGTTCGCTGGCAGCGAGCCATCGCGGATCGATTGCGCAAGCGCCTCTTTCAGGCGATGCGAGAGGGGGCCGATCTGATTGTGCAGCCGATCGCTGACGACAGTGAGCATGAGATTTCAACGCGACGCCGGATTTCATACCAGTGGTATGATTTTTTGCTTGCTTTCTTCAAGAGGATTTTCTTTCCTTTGTGTTATCCCCGGATATCGGGGCAAACAAGAAAACCAATAACAGACCAATCCAACAGCAGGGGGTGTCCCGTGAAAACCGTAGCCCGACTTGCGGCCCTGAGCACGCTGGCATTGATGGCCGGGACGGCCGTCCTTGCGCAGACAGAGATCCGCATCACCCATCCCATGTCGTCAGGCACGAACAAGGAGGCTTTCGACAAGATCGTCGCCGGGTTCGAGGCTGCGACACCCGGCGTGACCGTCAAACAGATCGTGTTCGACGACGACATCTATTCCGATACCGGGCTCATCACCCAGCTGCAAAGCAACGAGGTGCCGGACATCTACTTTCAATGGGCGGGCTATCCGGTTTTGCGCGATGTCGAGGCAGGCTATGCCGCAGACTTGACGGCAGCGATGGCCGATGGCTGGCAGTCGACGTTCATCGACAGTGCCTTCTCGGCAGGCTCGGGCACAACGGTCGATGGCAAGATCTTCATGGTCCCCATCTCGCTCGACGTGACAAACACCATCTGGTTCAACAAGGCGATCTTCGCCGAGAACGGCATCTCGCCCCCTGCAACCTGGGACGAGTTCCTGGCGGCGATCAAGACGCTGGCGGCGGCCGGGGAAACGCCGATCGTCACGGGCAACAACGAACTCTGGCCTCTCGGTAACTGGGCCTCGCATGTGGCGGGCCGCACGGTGGCCCCGGCAGATTTCGATGCAGCCTTCCGGCAGGAAAAAACCTTTGCCGACGCCGGCTTCATCAAGCCGTTGGAACTGATGCAGGGCCTGCACGAAGCCGGCGCATTCAACAAGGACATGCAGGGTCTTGGCGCCGACCCGGCCATGGCCGCCTTCTTCCAGGAGGCCGCCGCCATGCATCCGATCGGCAGCTGGCTTGTCGGATCCGAGGGCGATCTGGCGGTCGAGGGCTTTGAGTACTCGCAGTTCGACACGCCGGTGATCGATCCAAGCCACCCCGCGCCCCATAGCGTGATCGGCACAATGACGGGTTTCATCCAGCACGCCAAGGCCGCCAACCCGGCCGAGGCAACGGCCTTCCTGAAGTATTTCACCTCGCCGGAAGCCGCGGTGATCTGGTCTGAGTCCGGAGCGATCAGTCCGGTCAAGGGCGTGGCCGAGCTTGCCAGTATGGACGAACAGATGAAGGCAATGGCAGCCATGCTGGCAAGTGCCGATGCCATGGTTCCGCCGCCCGACACCGCCTATCCGGTTCCGGTGGCCGAGGCCTACTACCAGGCCGCCGCCTATGCGGCCAGTGGCGAGAAGTCGGCGCAAGACGCTTTGATCTGGCTGGATGAGACTGTCGGCGCCATGCCCAAGCCCTGACCGGAATGGCTGACCGTACCCCCCGGACGCAACCGCTTTCCCGCGGAGCCGCGAACCTTCTGTTCGTGGCTCCGGCCTTTGTGCTTTTCGGGGTCTTTGTGCTGCTGCCGCTGGTCAGTTCGTTCTACTACGCCTTCACCGAATGGAGCGGCTATTCCGAGCCGACCTGGGTCGGCCTTGCGAATTTTCGGCGGGCGCTTGCCGACCCGGTGCATCTTTCAGCCTACCTGCATGTCACTCTCTACATCCTTGGAACGCTGGTGTTCGAGGTGGGCTTTGGCCTTGTCATGGCGGTTCTGCTGAATTCCGACCGGTTCGGTTTTTCGATCATGCGAGGGATGTTCTTCTCGCCGATGGTCCTGTCGATGACAGCCGCAGGGGTGCTCTGGGCCTTCGTGCTGGACTATCGGCTGGGCCTGTTGAACTCGGTGCTGCGCGGCCTGGGGCTGGAAGACTGGGCGCAACCCTGGCTGTCGCAGGGCGAAACGGCGCTTGTTGCCATCGTGTTCGTCTCGGGTTGGCGGTTCGCGGGCTTCTACATGATCATTTTCTTTGCAGCACTGCGCCGCATTCCCCGCTCGATCTACGAAGCCGCCACGCTGGATGGGGCCACGCCGGTCAAGCAGTTCTTCACCATTACCCTGCCGCTGTTGCGCCAGCAGATGCTGACATGTGTGTTGTTGGCGGTGACCGGTGGGTTTGCAGGGTTCGACCTGTTCTTCACCATGACCAACGGCGGGCCCTTCAACGCGACCGAGGTCCCGGCGACCTGGATCATCCGCCAGGGCTTTGACAACAACCAGCTGGGCTATGCCACCGCCATGACCGTAATCCTTGCAGTCGTGGTACTGGTGGTCGCACTGATCTACCTGCGTCTGACAGAGCGTGGCGATCATGTTCGCTACTGATCGCCGAACGGCCGGCGAATGGGTGCAGTTCGCGATCAGTGCCCTCGTAGTGCTGGTCATGTTCTACCCCGCGCTCTGGATGGTGCTTTCGGCCTTCAAGACCAATCGCGAGATCTTCCGCCGCCCCTTCGGCTTGCCGAACGAGTGGCTCTGGTCGAACTTCGCAAAAGCCTGGGAAAGGGGCGGGCTGGGCGGGCTTTATCTGAACTCGATCCTCGTCACGGCTGCTGCCGTAACGCTGACGGTGCTGCTGGCGACAGCCGCTGCCTTTGCCTTTTCGCGGCTGGAGTTTCCAGGCCGCAGGTGGCTTTACCGGCTGCTGCTGGTCGGGCTTCTTCTGCCGCCACCGGTGGTTGCCATTCCGCTCTTTACCCTTCTGCGGGACATCGGACTACTGAACACACTGTGGGCCCTGATCCTGGCGGGGTCGGCCTGGTCGCTTTCGCTGACCATCTTCATACTGCACGGCTATTTCAACTCGATCCGTCCGGACATGGAGGAAGCCGCCATGCTCGAAGGGGCGAACATCTGGCAAGTGTTCCGCGACATCTCGGTTCCGATGGTCTGGCCATCGATGTTGACGCTGGCCATCGTGAACACGATCAATATCTGGAACGAGTTGATGTTCGCGCTGCTGTTCGTCGTCGATGACGACAAGCGCACGCTGCCGGTGGGGCTCATCCGCTTCTTCGGGCGGTATTCGACCGACTATTCAATGGTCTTTGCCGCGCTGACGATCACTACCCTGCCCATCCTGGCGCTGTACTTCCTGCTGCAGCGCCACGTGATTGCAGGGCTTTCCGCCACGGCGATGGATTAGGAGCCGGCATGTTCAAGGGTGTCATCGAAGGCTTCTACGGGCGCGACTGGACTCGACCAGCGCGCTGCATGGTATTCGACTGGATGGCCGAGGCCGGCATGAATGCCTATATCTATGGCCCGAAGGACGATGTGCATGTGCGCGCGCGCTGGCGCAGCCCCTATGCGCAGGAACAGTTGGCAGAACTCGCCTCGCTGAAGTCCGAGGCCGAGGCGCGGGGCCTTCGGTTCCTCATGGCCCTCGCACCATCGCTCGACATCCGTTACGCCAGCGCCGCCGACCGTGCGGCCCTGACCGCCCGGGTGGCCCAGATGGCCGATCTTGGCGTGCGCGATCTGGTCCTTCTCTTCGACGATATCCCGTCGGTCCTTCCGGAGGAGGACAGACCCCACTTTGACAGCTTCGCATCGGCACAGGCCGACGTGGCGAATGGCGTTCTGAGCCAGCTTCGTCCCCTTGGCGGATCGGTCCTGTTCTGCCCGACGGAATACTGCGGCCGGATGGCCGGCGGTGATCCCCGGGAAAGCCCCTATCTGCAGACTTTGGGGCGCGCGCTCGACCCTGAGGTGGCCATCATGTGGACCGGGCCCGAAATCGTCTCCCCAGTGATCGAGCCTGAAGGACTGGTGCAACTCGCCGAGGTTTTGCGGCGCAAGCCCGTCATCTGGGACAATTTCCACGCAAATGACTATGACATTCGCCGCATCTATGCCGGGCCTCTGGGTGGACGGTCAGCAGACCTTCTGCCGCTGGTCTCGGGCTGGTTCACCAACCCCAACAACGAGGCGGAGGCGAATTTCGTAGCCATTCGTACGACCGGAGATTTCCTGAACGGCGGCCCCATCGACATTGACGCGGCGCTGGCGGCCTGGACCCCGCGCTTCCGGCTGGCCCTTTCACAGGGGAAGGAGGTGCCAACCGAAGCCGTTCAGCTTCTGGCCGATCTCTTCTGGCAACCCTTTTCTCAGGGTCCGGAGAGCAGCCGCATTCTGGCCACGGCGCGGGCCATGCTCGACCAGCCCCGACCCGACACGACAAGCCCGACGTGGCGCGAGGGGTTGGCCCGGATGCATGACTTCAAGACCCGCATCAACCAGCTGTTCACGCTGATGACCGAGATCGAGAACCGTGAACTGTTCCACACCTTCCACCGGCATCTTTGGGAGGCGCAGGAAGAGATCGGGCATCTGGTGGCCTATCTCGACTGGCTGGACAGTGCGCCGGCCGCGACGTCTGTCTTTCCGGGGGAAGAGCGCATCCACAACTTCTATCGCCTGGGCTTCGCGGTCGGCATACAGGAGATCCTGAAACGCGACGGAACCGGGCGTTACCACCATGGCTGACTTGCCCTCGGGTTTTCGCATTCGCCGGGCCACATCCGGGGACCATGCGGCACTGAAGCTGATCTGCCTGCAAACCGGAGACAGCGGCAAGGATGCGACCTTGTTGCAAGACGATCCCGACATCCTGGGCCTTGTCTATGCGGTGCCCTATCAGGTCTTCGCCCCCGCCTTTGCCTTCGTGCTGGAGGATGCCGAAGGGCCTTGTGGCTATGTTCTCGGCGCCCCTGATACGGCGGCGTTCGAGACCTGGATGGACAATGTCTGGTATCCACCGCTGCGCGCCCGTCTGCGCAACCCCGGGCCCGACGAGAGCCATTGGCGGGCAAGCGACTGGGTTCGATGGCGGGTTTTCGCGCCACGCTCCAACCCGCCCGTCAACCTCGTCCAGTTCCCGGCACATGGTCATATCGATCTCCTGCCTCGCGCGCAGGGCAAGGGCCTGGGCCGAGCCATGATCCAGACCCTGATCGATGCCCTGCGGGTGGCCGGTTCGCCCGGTCTGTTTCTGGAGGTCGGTGCAGACAACGAAAGGGCGCAGGCCTTTTATGCCCATCTGGGCTTTGAGCAGTTGGAACGGCGCCCGGGCTCGGTCATCATGGCCATGCGGCTGGACAGCGACGGGCGGGATGCGGATCTTTCTGGGCATTGATGGGGGCGGCAGCACGTGTCGCGCGCGAGCCGTGGATGGCGCGGGCCGCATCCTTGGCGAAGGCCTTGCCGGGGCCGCCAACATCGCAACCGATCTTGAGGGCAGCCTGCGCGCAGTCAGCCAGGCGGCCGCTGCATCCCTGGAAAAGGCCCCACCCGGAAACGTAATCGCGGTGCTGGGGCTGGCCGGTGCGAATGACCGTGCCGCGGCCGCAGCCCTTTCCACAAGGCTGCCCTTTGCGCGAAGCCGGATCGTCACCGACGGCTGCATCTCTGCCAGGGGTGCGCTCGGGGCCGCTGACGGGATCGTCGCCGCCATTGGCACCGGATCGATCTTCATCTTGCAGGAAGGCGGCCAGCAGCGCGAGATAGGCGGCAAGGGTCTGGTCCTGGGCGACGAGGCAAGCGGGGCCTGGATCGGGCGGCGGCTGTTGTCGCTGGCCCTGCGCGCAGAGGACGGCTTTCGGCCCATGACACCGCTGCTGCAAGAGACGCTGCAGGATATGGGCGGAGCCGAAGGGTTCATCGCCTTTGCCTCACGCGCACGTCCAAGCGACTTTGCGGCACTGGCCCCCCTGGTCACAGGGTCCGACGATCCTGCCGCACTCACAATCCTGGAAGAAGCCGGCGCGGAATGCCTTGCGGCCATCGCGGTCCTGCAGGCTGGAAGGCGCCTGCCGGTGGCTTGCCTTGGCGGCCTTGCCCCGGTGTTCGAACCTGTGATTGCGCGCCATTGGCGGATCGTTGCTCCCGCCGGTAACGCGCTCGACGGGGCAATTGCGCTGGCACGAGAGCTGAGCTGATCAATCCTCCAGCGCCGTAGGGCCTCTAGCCAGACAGGGCCTTGGCGTAGATTGCAGCCAGAACCTCCTCGGCCCTCCGATAGGCCGCGAAGTCCTTGCTGTGGGCCTTGAGGCCAAACTTGCATGCCATGAACGCCTCTGCCACCTCTGCCGCCGAGCCGCCGAGCCCCCGCAGGTCCAGCCGCCCATCCGAGACGCCAGTCGCGATCCAGCGCGCCAGTTGCGCAGTGATCCGGGCATGGGCCTGCCGGACCTCGTCCTGATCGAACCCAGAGTCTGCCGACAGGATTTCGTCGGCATGTGGCGAATTGAGCATTGCCTCTGCCGCATCACCATCAATCGCATGCAGGACGCCAAGCAGGGTCATTTCCGGCCCATCGCCTGCGGCAAGAACCTCGGCCACAGCCTGCTCGGCTTGGGCGAAATGGCGCCGGACCAAGGCCTTGAAGATGTCTTCCTTGCCCGCATAGTGCAGATAAAGGGCCGGTCGCGACATGCCCGCACCCTTGGCGATATCCTCCATCGAGGTACGCCGAAGCCCATATCGCGAAAAGGCCATAAAGGCCGACCGAAGGATCGCGGCATCCTTCGGATCACTGGGCATATGGTCCTGCGCGCTCATCGCCCCATATTGCAGAGGCGAAGGCGTTGGTCAAACCCCACTTGACGATCTGACATTTTGAGTTCATTTTGTCATGAACCAGGGAGGTGCCGAATGGCCATCACACTCGTCATTAACGGAACGCCGCAAAGCGTAGACCTGCCCGCAGACGTGCCGCTGCTCTGGGCCCTGCGCGACGGCCTTGGCCTGACGGGAACGAAGTTTGGCTGCGGGGTTGCTGCCTGCGGCGCCTGCACGGTGCTGATTGACGGCGAGGCCATGCGCTCCTGCCAGGTCCCGATCGGTGACGTGGCGGGCGAGATCACGACAATCGAGGGGCTGGGCACGCCTGACAGGCTCTCGGTTCTGCAACAAAGCTGGGTGCGGCATCAGGTAGCCCAATGCGGCTACTGCCAGTCCGGCCAGATCATGCAGGCCGCTGCGCTGCTGGCATCCAACCCCACCCCCAGCGATGCCGACATCGACGAGGCGATGCAGGGCAATCTTTGCCGCTGCGGCACCTATCCCCGCATTCGCGCCGCCATCCATGACGCGGCCCAGACGATGAAGGCCGGCTGACATGGCAAACTGGAAAAAGATCACGCGACGGTCCTTCCTGGTTCTTGGCGCGGCCTTTGCCGGCGGGGCGGCCTTCGGGGCATACAAGGTGGGCGAGGTTCCACCAAACCCGCTGCAGCCCGCCCCGGGAGCCACCCCCCTCAACCCTTGGGTCATCATCAACGCAGATGGCGTGACGGTCATTGCGCCCCGCGCCGAGATGGGTCAGGGCATCTCGACCACCCTGGCAGCCCTGGTCGCCGAGGAGTTGGACGTCGACTGGGCGCAGGTCCGGGTTCTGCATGGTCCGCCCGCACAGGCCTATTTCAATGCCGGCTTCGTCGAGCGGATGTCGAACCGGCCGGATTACCAGATTTCGCTGGAAGAGCGGTCGTCGAACGCGATACTCGCCGCCCTTCCAAAGGTCTTTTCAATGCAGATGACCGGTGGCTCTACCGGCGCAATCGGCGGCTTCACCCAGATGCGCCTGGCAGGGGCCGGGGCGCGCGAGGCCCTCAAGGCGGCTGCCGCGAAGCGGCTCAACGTCGCCCCGGAAACATTGAAGACCGAAGGAGGGCGCGTGATCGGGCCCCAGACCTTCACCTATGCCGAACTCGCTGCCGAGGCAGTTGACCTAGTTCCCCCGGATGTACCGCTGCGCGACCCCTCGAGCTGGCGCTATGTCGGAACCTCGATGCCACGCCTCGACATGGTGGCGAAGTCTACCGGGACCGAGGTTTTCGGAATCGACACCTGGTTGCCCGGGCTGAAATTCGCGACCGTTCGAATGAACCCGCGCCGGGGCGGGCCGATGCTGGGCTTCGATCCGGCCCCGGCGCTGGCTATGCCCGGCGTGGAGCAGGTGCTCGACCTCGGCACCGGGATCGCCGTCGTGGCCAATAACACCTGGACTGCCATGCAGGCGGCACAGGAAGTCGTTATCGACTGGGGCGAGGCTGATTACCCCGCCGACAGCGAACAAATGATGGCACGCATCGAGCAGGCCTTTGGCAACAAGCCCAATTCCCGCCTGCGCGATGAGGGCGATGTCGAGGCTGCGCTGGCCCAGGGCGACTTGATCGAGGCCGAGTACCGACTTCCCTTCCTCGCCCATGCCGCGATGGAGCCGTGGAACGCGACCGCCTGGCTCAAGCCTGACGGAACGCTCGAGGTCTGGGCAGGCAACCAGGCACCCATCCTGACCCGCGATGCCTGTGCTGTGGCTGCCGCGATCCCGTCCGACCGGGTGGTGCTTCATACCCCCGCGATGGGTGGCGGCTTTGGTGGCCGGACCGACCCCGTTCCCGCCGTTCTTGCGAGCCGTATCGCGACGGCCCTGCCGGGAAGCCCGGTCAAGGTGACCTGGACGAGGGAAGAGGACATGACGCAGGATTTCTACCGCCCTGCAGCAATCGGACGCCTGTCGGCCCGGCTGGAGGGTGGCAAGCCGACCGCGCTCTGGGGTCGTATCGCGACACCCTCCGTCACCCGCAGTGCCTTGGGACGGCTGATCGGCTTTGCACCGCCCGGGCCCGACCGGGGGTCAGTGGAAGGCGGGTTCGACCAGCCCTATGGCATGCCGAACTTCCGCTACGATGGCCATCTGGCGGATCTTTCGGTGCCGCTGGGGTTCTGGCGGTCCGTCGGCAATTCCCACAACGCCTTCTTCTTGGAGAGCTTCATCGACGAACTGGCCCATGCCGCCGGGGCTGACCCGCTGGCCTTCAGGCTCGACCTGATCCGGGACAGCCATGCGCCGTCGGCCGCCGTGCTGGAACGCGTCGGCGAAATGTCCGGCTGGAACAGCCTGAAGCGGCCCGGGTTCGGGCGGGGCGTGGCCTTCTGCTATTCCTTCGGCACGCCCGTCGCGGAAGTGATCGAGGTCGAAGACCGCGATGGCAGCATCCACCTGACCCGAGCCTGGATCGCCTGCGACCCTGGACTCGCGATGGACCCCTCGATCATCGAAGCGCAGATGACCGGCGCCATGATCTATGGCCTGTCGGCGGCGGTACTGGGCGCCGTGACCTTTGCCGATCAACAGGTCGTCGAGACAAACTTCCCCGACTACGATGCACTGCGCATGCACACGACCCCGACCTTCGAAGTGGCGATCTTGCTCAACAACGGTGTAAACGGCCATATTGGCGGCGTGGGCGAGCCTGGCACTCCCCCTGCCGCCCCTGCCCTTGCCAACGCCCTGTTCGACCTCACGGGCACTCGGGCACGCGGGTTGCCGCTGAACAAGACCTTCAGCTTCGCAAGCTGACCAGCACGCCCTGCCGGCCGGTCAGGTCTGATCGCTCGGCAGGACGACCTTCAGTCCCCAATCGTCTGTTCGATCACCAAGATCGGGGGCAAGAGGTCGATCGGTAAACAGCGTGTCAAGCTCGGCCAGCGAGGCCAGCCGCACCGGAGCCCGGCGCGCGAACTTGGTATGATCGGCCACGAGGAACCGGCAGCGCGCCTGGCGCAGAATGGCCTTGGAAACCCGAACCTCTGCCAAGTCGAAATCCAGCAGATCGCCGTCCTCGTCGATCGCCGAGGCCCCGATCACGGCGAAATCTACCTTGAACTGCTCGAAGAACTGCGTCGTCAGATCCCCCACCAGCCCGCCATCGCTGCGCCGCAGCACGCCGCCCGCCACGATCACCTCGCAGCTGGGGTTCGCTACAAGCGTGTTGGCGACGTTCATGTTATTCGTGATGACCGTGATGTTGCGATGCAGCAGAAGCTCGCGCGCCACCGCCTCGGTGGTCGTTCCCAGGTTCAGGATCAGCGACGCGTTTTCGGGAATCGCTGCGGCGCAAGCCCGCGCGAGGGCTTGCTTGCCTGCCTCGTTCATGCGCCGCCTTGCCTCGTATCCCAGGTTCGATACGCCCTGCCGCAGCATGGCCCCGCCGTGAATGCGGTCGAGCAACCCGGCATCAGCCAGTTCCGTCAGGTCGCGCCGGATGGTTTGCAGCGTGACATCGTAGCGCCGCGCCAGATCCTCGACGATCACCCGCCCTTCGGCACGAACCAGTTCCAGGATGCCGGTCTGACGAAAGTTCAAGGCCAAGATTGTTCCTTTCTGTTCGCTTTGTCAGGCAGCACCACCATGCGCTGTGCCGAACCTGACGCGGGCTCTCTTGCGCTCACCAGCGCAACCCCCCGGCAGAAGCTCGTCAAGGACGACAAGAGCTTGTACGGTATCGGCTTTGTTCGGAGAGCCCACGGCGGCGCCCAAAGCAATCGTTTCACATGTTTACGAACATAAACGAAAATATCAGTTGCACCAAGCCAGCAAAAGCTGGACATCTTTGGCCACTGGCGCAGCAAAGGCGGGCACCCTTGTGGGCATGACGGACCTGTTCATCATCGGCGGCGGCATCAACGGCTGCGGCATTGCGCGGGATGCCGCGGGACGTGGCCTTTCGGTCGCCCTCGCAGAACAGGGGGACCTCGCCCAGGGCACCTCATCAGCCTCGACCAAGCTGTTCCATGGCGGGTTGCGGTACCTCGAGTACTTCGAGTTTCGCCTGGTCCGCGAGGCGCTGGAAGAGCGTGAGACGCTGCTTGTCGCCATGCCGCACATTTCCTGGCCGATGCGGTTCGTGCTGCCGTTGCACCAGGACATGCGCTTTGACACCGAGACGCCGACCTCTCGCCTGCTCAGCGCGGTCATGCCCTGGATGAAAGGCCGGCGCCCCGCCTGGCTGATCCGGCTTGGCCTTTTTCTTTATGATCATCTGGGCGGCCGGGCCATCCTGCCCGCCACCCGCTCGGTCAACCTGCGGGCCGATCCCGTTGGCAGGCCGCTCAAGGCCGGGTTCGAGAAGGGCTATGAGTATTCGGACTGCTGGGTTCAGGACTCACGCCTGGTGGTGCTGAACGCCCGCGACGCCGAAGCGCGTGGAGCGCGGGTCATGACACGCACCCGCGTGGTTTCTGCCGAGCGGTCGGCCGATCACTGGCGGATCGTGACAGAGGGGCCCGGCGGCACCGAGACCCATCAGGCCCGCGCCCTCGTCAACGCAGGCGGACCCTGGGTGGAACAGGTGATGCGCAACGTCGCACGCCTCAACTCCTCGGAAGGCGTTCGCCTGGTCCGGGGCAGCCATATCGTCACGCGCCGTCTGTTCAACCATGATCATTGCTATTTCTTCCAGGGCAGCGACGGGCGGATCATCTTTGCCATTCCCTATGAGCAGGATTTCACCCTGATCGGCACCACCGACAAGGACCACAAAGGTGCCCCGTCCGAGGCCCGCTGCACCGATGAAGAGCGTGACTACCTTTGCGCCTTCGCCAGTCAGTACTTCGAAACCCCGGTGACACCTGACGATGTGGTCTGGACCTATTCTGGCGTCCGGCCGCTTTACAATGACGGCGCGAAGTCGGCCACCGCAGCCACGCGGGATTACGTGCTGAGTCTTGATACCGGCGGAGCGCCGATGCTGAACGTCTTCGGCGGCAAGATCACCACTTACCGGCGGCTGGCTGAACATGCGCTGGACAAGCTTTGCCCGGCGCTCGGACGCTCCTCCAAGGGCTGGACGGCGCGCGTGGCCCTGCCGGGCGGCGATTTTCCGGTTGACGGTGTTGCCGGGCTGATCGACGGGCTGCGGCGTGACTATCCGTTTCTGGACGGTGCCTGGGCGCAGCGTCTGGTCCGGGCCTACGGAACCGAGGCGCGAGCGATTCTCGGTTCGGCCCGCAAGGAAGAGGAACTCGGGCAGGCCTTTGGCGCCACATTGACCGAAGCTGAACTTCTGTGGCTGATGAACAAGGAATACGCCGTGACCTCGGAGGACGTGATCTGGCGCCGCTCGAAACTCGGGCTGCGGCTCTTGCCGCATGAGGTGGCGGCGATCGACAGCTTCATGGCAACCGAGCGTCAGAACATGGTCCGCCGCTAGGGCCATCCCGAACACCGGAGCGAACCCGCGATGACCCATATCCTTGCCATCGACCAGGGCACAACCTCGACTCGGGCGATCTTGTTCGACGCGGCCTTGCGCCGCGTGGCAATGGCGCAGCAAGAGTTTCCGCAGCACTTTCCTCACTCGGGCTGGGTCGAGCATGATCCGGCCGACCTCTGGACCTCGACCGCGGCCATGTCGCGCGCGGTCATCGAGCAGGCCGGCCTGACAGGCGCCGATATCGCGGCCATCGGCATCACCAACCAGCGCGAAACCACCATTGTCTGGGACCGCAAGACGGGCGAGCCGATCCATCGCGCCATTGTCTGGCAAGACAGGCGGACGGCAAGCCTCTGCGCCAGGCTCAAGGCCGAGGGGCATGAGGCCCGGGTGACCGAGAAGACGGGACTGCTGCTCGACCCATATTTCTCGGCCACCAAGATCGCCTGGATCCTCGATCATGTCGAAGGCGCCCGCGCGCGTGCCGAACGCGGCGAGCTTGCCTTCGGCACGGTCGACAGCTGGCTCGTCTGGAAGCTGACAGACGGCAAGGTTCATGCGACAGACGCGACAAATGCCGCGCGCACTTTGCTCTATGACATCGCTCGGGGCGCCTGGGACGAAGACCTTTGCGCCCTCTTTCGCGTTCCCATCAGCCTTCTGCCCGAAGTGCGCGACTGCGCCGCCGACTTTGGCCAGACGCGGCCTGATCTATTCGGTCGCCCGATCCCCATCAGCGGCATTGCGGGCGACCAGCAAGCCGCTACCGTGGGGCAGGCCTGCTTTTCAGCCGGAATGATGAAATCGACCTATGGCACGGGCTGCTTTGCCCTGCTGAACACCGGCAATGATAGGGTGCTGTCCCGCAATCGGCTGCTGACGACCATCGCCTATCAGCTGGACGGAAAGCCGACCTATGCTTTGGAAGGTTCGATCTTCATCGCGGGGGCCGTGGTGCAGTGGCTGCGTGACGGTTTGCAGATCATCCGCCAGGCGGCCGAGGCCGACGGCCTGTCCGCCACAGCCGACACCGGACAGGACGTGATCCTGGTGCCCGCCTTCACCGGCCTTGGCGCGCCTTACTGGCAGCCAGAATGCAGGGGCGCTGTGTTCGGTCTGACCCGCAACACAGGCCCCGCGGAACTTGCTAGGGCTGCACTGGAAAGCGTGGGCTTCCAGACGCGCGATCTGCTCGAGGCAATGCGGGCAGACTGGGGCAGTTCCGGCGCCGGTACCTTGCGGGTGGACGGCGGCATGACTGCAAGCAACCGCGCAATGCAATTCCTGTCGGACATCATCGGCGCCCCGGTGGATCGTCCGGTCGTCAGTGAGACAACCGCGCTTGGCGCCGCCTATCTGGCCGGGCTGAAGACAGGCCTCTGCCCCGACCCTGTGGCCTTTGCCGCCCAATGGGCGCTAGACCGCCGCTTTGAACCAGTGCTGCCCCCTGCGCAGCGGGACCAGCGCTATGCACGATGGAAGGCAGCCGTCAACGCGACCATCCAGTTCGCGGGATCGTGAACCAACTGTCACTCGGCACCGGGACGTTCCGGCGTACACTCTTGTTGTTGAACCCTGGCAAGAGGACCACTCCATGACACGGCTGACGGCAAGGGACTTCCCGGCGGAGTTGCTGGAGCTCTATGACTTCTACGCACATGGCAAGATCACCAAGCGCGAGTTCCTGGAACGTGCCGGTCGCTTCACGGTGGGGGGAATGACTGCGTTGGCGCTGCTGTCGGCCATGTCGCCGAACTATGCACTGGCCCAGCAGGTGGCCGCGGACGACCCCGATATCGTTGCAGAGACCATCACTTATCCTTCGCCCAACGGGCATGGTGAGGTGAAAGGCTATCTGGTGCGACCCGCGCGTGCGTCCGGCAAGCTTGGCGCTGTGGTCGTGGTGCATGAGAACCGGGGCCTGAACCCCTACATTCAGGACGTGGCCCGACGGGTGGCTAAGGCCGGCTACATCGCGCTCGCCCCGGATGGGCTGACATCGGTCGGCGGCTATCCCGGCGACGATGAAAAGGGTCGCGAACTGCAAGCCTCGGTCGATCCGGCAAAGCTGATGAACGACTTTTTCGCTGCGATCGAATTCCTGATGGCGCACGAGGACACGAACGGCAAGGTCGCGATCATCGGGTTCTGCTACGGCGGAGGTGTCGCGAATGCAGCGGCGGTGGCTTATCCTGAACTGGCCTTGGCGGTCCCTTTCTACGGGCGCCAGGCACCCACGGCCGAGGTCGCCAGGATCCGGGCCCCGATCGTGCTGCACTACGCAGGCCTCGACACCCGGATCAACGAGGGCTGGCCCGCCTATGAGGCCGCGTTGAAGGAACACGGCAAGACCTACGAGGCCTGGATCTATCCTGATGTGAACCACGGCTTCCACAACGACACGACCCCACGCTATGACGAGGCTGCGGCCAAACTGGCCTGGGACCGCACGCTGGCGGCCTTCCAGACCTATCTGAGGTGACGTGGCAGGCAATCGCCCCGGGACGCTGCGTTTGACCAGAGCACGCGACAGCTGTTGACTAGGAAACTTTATCTGTCATTGTTTCCTAGTCAACATCAGGAATCGGCTCGTGTCATCTCCCCATTCCAACCTCGACGATCACCTGGGCTATTGGCTTCGCATGGTGTCGAACGCGGTGTCGCAGGCCTTCGCCCGAAAGGTCGCGGGTGAAGGCGTGACCGTCGCGGAATGGGCATTCATGCGTGCCCTGTTCGACAGCAAAGGCATGGCGCCCTCGGCCCTGGCGGACCGGATGGGCATGACACGCGGCGCGATTACCAAGCTTGCCGACCGCCTTGTGGCCAAGGGACTAGTCTCGCGCCTTGACAGTGGCCATGGTCACAGGGGTCAGGTCCTTTCGCTGACACAGGACGGCCGATCAAAGGTACCGATCCTTGCAGGGCTCGCCGACAGCAACGACAGCGAGTTCTTCGGTGTGCTCTCCGAGACGGAACGGCAGGACCTGGCGCTGATCCTCACGGCCCTTGCGTCACGAAAGGGACTGTCGGCCGTTCCGGTCGACTGACAGGTTCACCCCCATCCAATCCAACAGATAGGAGCCCGCCATGGATGCGGAACGGATAACCATTGCCAAAGACTGCGTTGCAGGTGCCCATAGCGGCAGCCTCAGCTTCCCGCAGATCGTCGGGAAACTCATTGCTGCCGGATTTGAGGGCTATTCCGTCGACTATCGCCGCAACACTCAGACCTTCTATCGGCCTGATGGCCAGAGTATCGTTCTGGACATGCCGCCCTCCGATGGCGCTGTCGCCGCGGCGTTCGCTGCCGATACCCTTCGCAACCTTGTTCACTGGGCGCAATCCAATCCGCCTGACTACAGCTACGAGGCCTTCTGCGAAAAGGCGAAAGCGGCGGGTTGTGCCGGTTACATCGTCTCCTTTCTGGGCCGTCGGGTCCTCTATCTTGGCCGGACGGCCGAGACCCAGACGGAGTTGTTCCCAAGCTGACCGAAGGCCCGTTCGGACATGGGCCTGGCGCGGATGGTGCGCCGCCTACTTCTTCTCTGGCACTACTGCGACAACACCCCGGCCCTTGGCACTTCAATCGCCTGGGGCGAGCGCCCGCATCACCCCGCGCAACTCTGCCAGACCCCGCAGCCGCCCGATCAGTGGATAGCCGGGCACTGTGCCGCGCCCGAGGTCGGACAGGATTTCGTGGCCGTGGTCTGGCCGCATGGGAATCTGGCAATCAACCCTGCCCGAGGAGAGCCGACGACCCTCTTCCGCCAGCAGCGCCAGAATGACGGCGACCATGTCGGTATCGCCATCCAGATGCGCTGCCTCCTCGAAAGAACCATCCGGCTCCTTCCGCACATTCCGCAGATGCGCGAAGTGGATGCGATCAGCGAAGCGGGCGGTTATGCCTGTCACGTCATTTTCCGGGTTCGCCCCAAGCGAGCCGGTGCACAGCGTCAAGCCATTGGCGGGACTATCCGCAGCCGCCATCACCCAGGCGATGTCCTCGGCATTCGACACGATCCGGGGCAAGCCCAGAATGTCGCGTGGCGGGTCGTCCGCGTGAACGCCCAGGCGAAGACCAAGCTCTTCGGCGGCAGGAATGACCTCATCAAGAAACCGGCGGTAGTTCGCGCGGATGCCTTCGCGCCCAAGGCCTTCATAGAGTTCAAGTTGGCGGCGCAGACCGGCGATGTCATAGCGGTCGAACGCCCCGGGCAATCCCGACATGATGGCATGCAGCAGGTTTTCGCGGTCGGCCTCGGTCGCCTGCTGGTACCAGGCGGCGGCGCGAGCCCGCACCTCGGCAGGATAGTCGTCTTCGGCGGCCTCCCGGCCCAGCATATGAATTTCGAACGCCGCCATTCGATAGGCCTCGAACCGCAGGCAGGTGCCACCCCGCGCGACCGGTGCGGCCAGATCGGTACGCGTCCAGTCCAGCACCGGCATGAAATTGTAGCAGATCGTGGTCACGCCCTCGGCGGCAAGATGCGCCATCGACTGCCGATAGTTGGCAAAAAGCGGCGCGAGATCGCCATCACCGCGCTTGATCCGTTCGTGGATCGGCAGGCTTTCGACCACGGTCCAACTGAACCCTGCTGCCTCGATCACGCGGCGCCGTTCGGCAATTGCCTCGCGCGGCCAGACCTGTCCATAGGGAATCTCATGCAAGGACGTCACGATGCCGCTGGCACCGGTCTGAGCGATCTCGGAAAGTTCAATCGGGTCAAGCCCTGGCCCGTACCAGCGCCAGCTTTCGATCATCGGATCACCTCTTCGGCCGCCGCCCGCGCCCCCAGACGCAGCAGGCTCACGTAGGCCGCTGTGACCGGCTGCTGCAATTGCGCGGCGAGCTCTCGGGGAAACACTTCTGTCACGCCAAGAAGAGCGGCAACCTTGCCTGCCGGGTCATCGGCCGACTGGCTCAGTTTGCGCAGGCGGGCAGCCATCGGATCGCGCACATCAATCGGGTTGCCCGCCTCATCAACACCACCGACGTAGCGCATCCAGGCTGCCACGGCGAGCACGAGGCCCGGGCAGGTTCGCCCCCGATCCAGCGCCTCGCCGAGCGTGCCGAGAATCCGCTGCGGCAGCTTCTGGCTGCCATCCATGGCGATCTGCCAGGTCCGATGCCGCAAGGCCGGATTGGCATAACGCGCCGCCAGCGCGCCGGCATAGTCATCAAGCGAAGTGCCCGGTGGGGCGGCCAGAACAGGAATGATCTCCTCGCGCCACAGCCGAGCGACATAGGCCGCAAACACCGGGTCGGCCATGGTATCGGCGATGGTCTCGTGCCCGGCCAGATAGCCCAGATAGGCCAGCGCAGAATGGGTGCCGTTAAGCATGCGCAACTTCAAATGCTCGAACGGTGTCACATCGGGAACCATCTGCGCCCCTGCGATAACCCAGTCGGGCCGCGCTCCATCGACGAAATCATCCTCGATCACCCATTGGCGGAACGGCTCGTGCACGACGGGCGCCGCATCGAGCCAGCCGGTCAGGCGTGTGACTGTCTCGATGTCTTCAGGCTTCGTGGCGGGCACGATCCGGTCGACCATTGTTGCCGGGAAGCGCGCTTCGGCTTCGATCCAGTCGGCCAGCGCGGGGTCGATCTCGCGCGCAAGTGCGAGTACGACAGCTCGCACCACGCGGCCGTTGTTGGGAAGGTTGTCGCAGGTCAGGACGGTAAAGGGCCGCAGGCCCGCCGCCCTGCGTGCCGCCAGAGCCCGGACCAGAAATCCCGGCGCCGACACGGGCAGGTCATGTTCTATGTCATGGCGAATGGCAGGATGGTCACGCAGCAGCACGCCGGTCGAGGGCTCGTGACAGTATCCCTTTTCGGTCACGGTCAAGGTCACGACCCGCACTGCCGGATCGGCCATCGCAGCGATCACGGCTTCAGGGTCCTCCTGAGCGACAAGAACCCGGGCCACCGAAGCTACGGGGCGAGCAACCGCCCCGCCTGGACCAAGCTCGAGCGCGGTGTAGACACCGCCCTGCGGTTCAAGCTGGTCCCGCGTGGCAGGAGATTGCAGCGAGACGCCCAGAATGCCCCATTCCCCGCCCGAGGCGGCCATCGCCTCTTCCGTATAGATGGCCCCATGCGCCCGGAAAAAGGCGCCCAACCCAAGATGTACGATCCCGATGACCGTCGGCGGAGAATGTCGTGTCAATCGGCCTGCCGACATGGGTCATCCATTCTGAGGGCACGGCACGCCTGGCAGGTGCCGATGCCTGGCGCGGGGTTGTGTTGAGGCTGGACCAGATCGGCCCGGAGAGAGTAATATGCTAGCATAGCCGTTCCGTCAACGAGGGGTCCATGATCGAACCTCTGCCTCAGATGAGGTCGGCCTTGCGGCCCAGCATTGCCGATCAGGTCTTTCTTCAGCTGCACCGCCGCGTGCTGACCCTGGAGTTGCCGCCCGGCGCTCGACTGTCAGAGGTCGAGGTTGCGCGCGCCATGGGGGTTTCGCGCCAGCCGGTGAGAGATGCCTTTTACAGGCTGGCGAAACTTGGCTTCCTGGAAATCCGCCCACAACGGGCGACCACGGTCGCTCTGATCTCGCCCGCCGCAGTCATGCGGGCGCGATTCATCCGGTCCGCGCTCGAGGCTGAGACGGTGAAGGTCGCGGCGCAGCGGTTGACAGCCGATGATCACGCCGCCCTTGCAGAGATTCTGGCGGCCCAGGAAACAGCCGTTGCCGCCGATGACCGTGCAGCGTTCCACAGCCTTGACGACCGCTTTCATCAGGAGATCGGCGCCCGGGCCGGGCTGGCATTCACCTGGGATCTGATCGCCGAGAACAAGGGGCATATGGACAGGGTTCGCATGCTGTCGCTGTCTTTCGCATCGCGTACGGCATGGGAGGATCACGTCCGCATCCTGGACGCGCTTCGCGCGCGAAACGCCGCCGCTGCAGAACAGGAGATGCGCGCGCATCTGGACCGCATCCGCAATCAAGTCGACCGTATCCTTGTCGAAAACCACACCTGGTTCGCGGCAGACCCGGTTCCCGCCACGCCTAGCTTTTGAGCCCCAGGTGGCACGACGTTCCCGGTCACGGCAACAACACACCCGACGGCGGCTTGCCCCTGGGCCGCCTTTGCCCACCGGAACGCCAGTCCAATTCAGCGGAAAGAACCCCGGCGGCACCAGGATCTCTGATCCGCTGTTTCAGCAGTATTGGCGGAACCGCTCTACGATCACATCAAGAACATGCTCAGGCTCCTGCTTCCACCAGGTCTGGGCCGAGAACACTTCGACTTCGCAGAGGCCGTTGTAGCCCGCCCCCTCCTCGACCCACCGGCGAATGGACCGCAGATCGGCGACACCATCGCCCATCATGCCGCGGTCGAGCAGCATGTGCGATGTGTCTTCAAGCCAATCGCAAAGGTGATAGCCCAATACATGCCCGCGGGCTTCTACCAGGGCCTCTGGCAGCCCAGCATCCCACCAGACGTGATAGACATCTACGGCGATCCCGACATTCGTTGCGGCGATCGCGCGGCAAAGCTTCAGCGCTTCTGCAACGGTGAAGAGACAAGTCCGATTGCCGCCGAACATGGGATTGAGCGGCTCGATCGCAAGCGAGACAGCCCTTTCGGCGGCATAGCCTGCCAGCCCTGAAATGCGGTCACAGAGACGTTTCTGCGTCTCGGCGACCCCTTTGGTCCCAGGCTCCGTGCCGCCGGTGACGACTGTCAGCACCGGCGCCCCGAGTTCGGCAGCGCAATCAATGCTCAACCGCGCCGCATCATCGCTCTTCGGCGCATCGCGCCCGACAAGGTAGGGCGTGCGGCAGAGGCCGACCACCTGCAGGCCGGCAGCGCGTGCCCGATTGCCGATCTTGACCGCGCTGCTGCCGATTTCCCTTTGCCAGAAGACGATACCGCCATAGCCGCGCGCCGCACAGGCATCGATCACACGTTCCGGCGACCAACCGGCCCCGGCACCTTCCAGGTTGTGACCAAGGCTGGCCGTATTCAGGGCCAAAGACGAATGGTCGTTCGTAAAATCCCGCATCCCTTATGCCCCGTACAGCGCGAGAAGGGTCTTCATCCGATGGACCGCCAGTTCGGGGTCGCGCAGCAGCCCGGCCTGATCGGCCAGCCGGAAGACCTCGGCGAAGTAGGGCAGAGGTCGCATTGCCTGCGCGCCGTTCAGCATAATGAAATGACTCTGGAATCCATTGAGCCAGGCAAGGAAGACGACGCCGGTCTTGTAGTATTGCGTGGGGGCCCGGAAGATCAGTCGGGCCAGTGGAACCGTTGGGTCGAGCACAGAGCGAAACCCCGCTACATCCCCCTGCCCCAGCAGCCCGACCGCATGGGCGGCGGCGGGCGCAAGAGGGTCAAAGATGCCCAGCAACGCGTGGCTGTGTCCTTGCTCATCGCCCGCGATCAGCTCGGGGTAGTTGAAGTCATCACCGGTGTACATCAGCACCCCAGCCGGCAGGCGGCGACGCATCAGGACTTCCTTGTGCTTGTCCAGCAAGCTGATCTTTATGCCTTCGACCTTGGCGGCGTTGTCATGGATGACTTCGAGCGCGATCTCGAGCTGATCCTCGAAGCGGGAAGAACCCCAGTAGCCGGCGAGTGCCGGATCGAACATCTCGCCCAGCCAGTGCAGGATCACGGGCCGGTCGCAGGCGGACAGCACGCGGGCATAGACTTGCCGGTAGTCGGCGGGCCGCGTTGCAACACGGGCCAGTGCCCGGCTAGCCATCAGGATCAACCGGGCATCCATGCGCTGGATGGCTTCGACCTGGTCAATGTAGGCCCTGATCACATCATCCAGGCCGCAGGCCAGGCCCGGGTCTAGATGGTCCGTCCCGCAACCGTTTGCGACACGGGCATCAGGCAAGTCCTGGCGTGTGCGGCGGATGAGTTCGAGGGCGCCAGGCCAATCCAGGCCCATGCCACGTTGGGCCGTGTCCATCGCTTCTGCAATGCCCAGACCTAGATCGGCAAGGTAGTGGCGGAAGGCCATTGTGCTGTCCCAGTCGATCGCGGGACGGCCCGTGGGGTCGCTGGCCGCAAAGGGGTCGGCAACGACATGGGCGGCCGAATAGACCACACGGGCCGCATCGGACGGTAGTCGGCCTGCCGCGATCGGGGTTCCGGAGGGCCTGTAATCGGAAAACCGGCCCTGGGCATCGGGCAGCGATATCTTCATGGCCAGTCCTTTCAGAAGCGCGGCACCAGCAGCCCACCATCCGCTGCGACGACAAGACCTGTGGTATAGGGAAGCCGCCCCGACGCGAGCGTAGCGACGATTGCACCGATTTCCTCTGCCGTTCCCACCCGAGGCAGAAGGGTCAGACCGCTTTCCGCCCGTGCGCGATAGCTGTCGATCACCGCTGCGGTCATGTCGGTCGCGATCAGGCCCGGCTGAACGTCATAGACGTGGATCCCTTCCCGCGCGAGTCGCACAGCCCAGACCCGGGATGCCATGGCGGCAGCGGCCTTGGAGATGGCATATTCTCCCCGGGGTTCGGCAACGGCTGTGGCGTTCGACGACGTGATGTTGACGATGGAATGAAAGACGGCCCTGTCGCGTCCGATCACGCGCCGGGCGAAGGCCTGTGTCAGAAAGAAGGGCGCCCTGGCGTTGACCATCTGGCAGCGGTCATAGCTCTCTTCACCGACCTCGAGGGGATCGCCCCGGCTTAGTACCCCGACACCCGCGTTGTTCACCAGTGTGGTAAGCGGCCCAAGCTCGGCCTCGGTCCGGTCAAGCGCGCCCGCATGGGCCGTCAGATCGGCCACGTCAAAGGCAAGCGCCAACGAGCGAACACCGACCGACCGCACCAGTTCGGCCGCAGCCGACAACTCGCCGTCATCGGGAAGGCCGTTCATCGCCACATCGAAGCCCTCGCGGGCAAGCGCAAGGGCCGCGCTCAGCCCGATGCCCCGCGCCGCGCCGGTGACAAGGGCCACCCCTTTCATGCCCGCGCCCCCTTTCGCAGAAGCTCTCGCGCTATGATCATCCGCTGGACTTGCTGGGTGCCCTCGTAAATCTGCGTGATCTTGGCATCCCGGTACAGCCGTTCGACCTCAAAGCCGCGAATGTAACCAGACCCGCCAAAAACCTGCACCGCATCCGCCGTCCGCTGCACCGCCATGTCGCCTGCGAAGCACTTGGCAATCGAGCAGGCCTTGGTCGCATCCTTGCCCCGATCGATCTGGGTCGCGGCGGAACGAACCAACAGGCGCGCCGCCTCGATATCCTTGGCCATGTCGGCCAAGAGCCATTGCACACCCTGAAACTCAGCAATGGCCTTGCCGAACTGCTTGCGCGTTCCGGCATAGTCGACGGCCGCCTCCAGCCCGGCCTGGGCGATCCCGACCGCCAGGGCGGCGATCCCGACGCGGCCCTTGTCGAGCACGCTCATCATCATGTGAAAGCCGCGCCCTTCCTCGCCAAGAAGGGCATCAGCACCTAATCGCACATCCTTGAAGGACAGGGCACCAACCTGGCTCGCGCGTTGACCCATCTTGTGTTCCTTGGGCCCACGCTCGACCCCCTGGGCATGCAGATCAACGACAAAGATCGACATGCCCCGGTTTCCCGAACCCTTGTCCGTGCGCGCAAGGACAAACCCAAGATCCGCAACAGGGGCATTGTGGATCCAGATCTTGCCGCCATTCAGGAGCCAGCCGTTGCCATCCCTGGTGGCTGTCGTTCGGATTCCCGAGACATCGGTGCCTGCTTCGGGTTCGGTGATGCAATAGGCCACCTTCGCCTGCATCGACAGGATCGGAAGCAAGAGCTTGCACTGTGCCTCGTTGCCATGACGGACCAGAAGCGACGTGATCAGTTCGACAAGCCCGCACTGGTCGGCGACCGAAGCGTAGCCGCGCGAAAGCTCCTCCATCACCACGGCATAGGTGAGAGTGTCAAAGCCGGGGCCGCCCAACTCCTCAGGAACTCCAATACCGAAAAGCCCGAGCCTGGCCATCTCGTCATAAAGCTCGGCGGGAAAGCGTTCGTCGCGGTCAAGACCCTCCGCGGCAGGTCGGATCACCTCGTCGGCGAAACTCCTTGCCATGTCACGGACCTGTTCCTGCATTTCGGTCAAGTACATCGGCGCCGTCCTTAGTAACTGTATGGTTACATATTAGGACGTCCTCGCCAAGGTCAAGCGATTCCTGTCGCTATTCCGCTGGACAGACTCCGGTTATGCTGCCAGTAATGCACCATATGGTTACTTAACGGGGAACCCCATGCTGCCGACCGACATCCGCACATTCGGCCGTTCAGGTCTCAAGGTCACGACGTTTGCCTTTGGAACGGCGCCGGTCGGCAACCTGTTCCGACCGATCGACGATGCGACCTCGGACAGGATGTTTCAGACTGCCTGGGATGCGGGCATCCGCTTCTTCGACACGGCACCCATGTACGGGCACGGTCTTGCCGAGCTGCGTACCAGCGAGAACCTGCGATGGAAGCGGCGCGATGATTTCGTTCTGTCTTCCAAGGTCGGGCGCCGCCTCGTTCCGGCAAAGCGCGAATCCATCGACTTCACTCCCTGGACGCAAGGTGCGCCATTCAGACTGGAGTTCGACTACACCTATGACGGCACGATGCGCGCATTCGAGGACAGCCTGCAGCGACTGGCGCTCGAGCGGATGGACATCTGCTTCATCCATGACATCGATGTCTTCACCCGGGGCAGGGAACAGCCAGAGGTGTTCCGCCAGGCGATGGACGGCTGCTGGAAGGCACTGGAAAGGCTGCGGAATGAAAAGGTCGTTACGGCCATCGGTGTCGGTGTCAACGAATGGGAAGTCTGCCATGAGGCCCTGAAGCAGCGCGACTTCGACGCGTTCCTGCTGGCCGGACGCTACACACTGCTGGAACAGGAGGCCCTGAACGACTTCCTGCCCCTTTGCGAAAAGCGAGGGGCAGCGGTTCTGGTGGGGGGCGGCTTCAATTCTGGTATCCTCGCGACCGGCGCGAGGCCGGGCGCCAAGTACAACTACGCACCGGCTCCGGCACATATCATGGACAAGGTCACGAAGATCGAGGCGGTCTGCAAGGATTTCGACGTTCCCCTGCCTGCAGCCGCCCTCCAATTCGTGGTGGCCCATCCAGCCGTCCCGTCCTTCTGCGCGGGCACCCGGACCGTCGAGCAGTTGCAGCAGAATCTCGCCTGGTTCGCCCATCCGATCCCGGCTGAGTTCTGGTCGGTCCTGAAACGCAACGGGCTACTGCGCGAGGACGCGCCGGTGCCGGCATGAGGGGGCGTTGTCTGCCCCCGGGGACACACGGCTTCCTGGCCCTGCGCATCGCCGATAGGGTAGAGACAGCGGCGATGCAGGTCACCGCCGAGGCGATCGACCGATTTGCCGAGCTTTCGGGTGACCGGTTTGCGGTCCATATGGACGATGCTGCGGCGCAGGATCAGGGCTTCCCGGGGCGGATCGCGCATGGGCTTCTGGTGCTTTCGCTGATCGACGGGCTGAAGAATCAGGCGCCCGCGCAGGTCGATGCCATTGCTTCTCTGGGGTGGGACATAAGCTTTCGCGCGCCGGTCATGGCAGGCGACAGCCTGAAGGCTGTCTTCACCGTTCAATCAAAGAAGCTCACCCGCGATGGCCAGCGCGGCATCGTTTCCCTGTCAGTCGAGGCCCTGAACCAGCGCGCCGAGATCGTGCAACTGGGCCGAACCTTGCTGATGACGCGGCTCTGATGGGCTAGCGGATCAGCAGGGCGCGAAAGTCATTCACATTGGTTCCGGTGGGTCCTGACACAAAGAGATCGTCCAGAAGGTCAAAGGCGCCATAGGCGTCATTCGCCGCAAGGTATGCTGCCGGATCCTGCCCCAGCGCGCGCAGCCGCGCCCCGGTCGAACCGGTGGCAAAGGCACCGGCGTTGTCTTCCGATCCGTCTATGCCATCGGTATCCGCCGCCAGCGCAGCAAAGGCGACCCCCTCGGCAGCGAGCGCCGTGGCGAGAAGGAACTCGGTGTTCCGGCCACCCCTGCCCTTGCCGCGCAGCGTCACAGTCGTTTCGCCCCCGGAGAGCATGACCACCGGTCGAGCGAAGGGGCGGTTTCGCGCGGCAACTTCCCGCAGGATTGCCGCATGAACCCGGCCGACATCCCGGGCCTCGCCTTCCATCGCATCCGAAAGAATCACGGCGGGAACACCCAGCTTGGCCGCTCTCGCAGCCGCCGCATCGAGCGACAGCCGCGCCGAAGCCACGACACGGACCTCATGGCCCGCAAAGACCGGATCATCAGGGCGTGGAGCAAGGCCGTCATTGCCCGCCATCCACTCCGCCACCACCGGAGGAAGGTCGATGCGCCAGGTCCGCACAAGCGCGCGGGCCTCCTCACGCGTCACCGCATCAGGCACGGTCGGGCCAGAGGCGACCTGCGCGGGATCATCGCCCGGCACATCGCTGACAACCAACGTGACGACCCGGGCCGGATGACAGGCGGCAGCCAGTCGGCCACCCTTGATGCCCGAGATCTGCTTGCGGATGGCATTCATGACCGAAATCGGCGCGCCCGAGGCCAGAAGCGCCCGGTTCAGTGCCACCTCGTCGGCCAGTGTCAGCCCGCCAGGCGGACAGGGCAGCAGGGCGGAGCCGCCCCCGCAAACCAGCGCAACCACAAGATCATCCGCCGTCAGTCCCTGCACCGCCCCAAAGAGCGCCGCGCTGGCGGCAAGCCCCGCCTCATCAGGCACTGGATGCGCGGCCTCCATCACGCGGATCAGCTGCGTCGGGCAGGCGTATCCGTAACGCGTGACAACGGCACCTTCGAGCGGGCCTTCCCAAAGCGCCTCGAACGCCTGCGCCAGCTGGGCTGCGCCCTTTCCTGCGCCGACCACGACCGTTCGGCCACGCGGGCGGGCCGGCAAATGATCCGCCAGAACGAGCCGGGGGTCAGCCGCCGCGACGGCGGTGTAAAACAGCTCGGACAGAAAGGCGCGATCCTCGGGTGTCATACGGCCACATCCATCACGAAGACCCCATCGGGGCCGCCCTCCAGCTCGGCAACGATGCGCTGACCCAATGCCTGATGAGCCGGATCGACCAGATAGGCATCGCGTACACCTATGTCGCGAAAGTCGAACCAGAAGACATCATTGAACCCCCGAACCAGCGGCAGCTCGACCGAGATGTTGGGCCGGGCCTGAAAATCAAGGATACCGTCGATATGGTCCGCCAGCTCTGCCAGACCGGCATAGAGACGTTCCTTGGTGGCCTGCGGCGTGTCTGCCCGAAAGCGCAAGGCCACGATATGCCTGATCATCTCACTCTCCCTTGGTGTCCGGCGGACGTCTCGTGCGAAAGGCCGACAGCCCCTCTGCCAGTTCGGCAGACCCGGCGGCAAGGCGACCGGCCAGAGCCTCCAGCAACCGTTCTCTTTCTTCGCCCTCGGCAGCGTTGACCAGCATCTTCGTCAACGCGGTTGCCTGCGGAGACCGTTCCTTCAACCGTGCTACGACAAGATTGGCCGCGTGCATACCCTCACCCCTTGGCGCAACCTGATCGACCAGACCAAGTGACAGGGCCTCCTCTGCTCCGAAGACCTCTCCGAACAGGGCCATGCGACGCACAGTCTGTGCCCCGAACCGGCGCACCGCCCTTTGTGTGCCGGACCAGCCAGGGATGATGCCCAGCCCCGTCTCCGGTTGCCCGATCTTCACATGCGCCTCCGCTATACGCAGATCGGCGCAGGCGGCAAGCTCCAGTCCGCCGCCCAGGCAATGGCCGTTCAACACGGCAATCACGGGACAACTCAACCGGGCAAGAGCGTCGAAGGCCACATGCCCGTCACGCACCCAGCGCTGGCCAAAGGCCTCTGGCGACAGGGCTGACCAGGCGGCGATGTCACCACCTGCACAAAACGCCTTCTCGCCCTCGCCCGTCAAGACCAGTGCGACGACGTCCGCCCTCTCTACCTGGCGGCACACGGGAACAAGGGCCTCAACCATCTCGGCGTCCAGCGCGTTCTGCTTTTCAGCCCGCCGGATGGTCAGCCGCGCGACGCGATCGGCCACCTCCAGATGCAGCCGCGCCTCGCTCAAAGCGCCATGCCCATGAGTTCGGGCTGAAACAGCCTGCCGTCCATCTCACGCAGGTTCGGCGCAACCCGCAGCGGTGTCGCCGCTTGGTCCAGCACATCCCGCCGCAGATCGAGGCCGGGCGCGACCTCTGTCACCACCAGACCGTCCTGCTCGAGCCGCAGTACGCAGCGTTCCGTCACATAAGTGATGTCCTGCCCCTGCATCCGCGCGCGCTTCCCCGAAAAGCTGACTTGGTCGACCTTGGGAACGATCTTGGCGATTTTCCCTTCCTTGTCGATCACGAGCTTGCCATGTTCGACATGCATCTTTGCGCCCGCGTTGAAATTGCCTGAAAAGACGATCTTGCGGGCCCGCGCGGTGATGTCGACGAATCCGCCCGCGCCCGCCGTGCGATGCGGCGTGGCCGACAGCCGGCTGACGTTGACCGAGCCCTCCGCATCGATTTCCAGGAAGGACAGAAGCGAACAGTCGAAGCCCCCTGCCTGGAAATAGATGAACTGATGCGGCGAGGCGACGAAGGCCTCGGCATTCGAGGCGCAGCCGAACTTGAAATCCAGCAGCGGCACGCCGCCGACCGCCCCCTGTTCGATCACCCAGGTGACCTTGCCATGGTGCCCCTCTTCGATCAGCACCCGGGGCACATTGGCCGAGATGCCGAATCCGATGTTCACGGCCCAGCCCGACCGCATTTCCATCGCCACCCGTCGCGCGATGGCCTTTGCGGCATTGAACTCGGGCATGCGGAAGGTGTGCAACGGACGGAACAGTTCGCCCGAGATCGCAGGATCGTAAGGGGTGGCCGTGGTCTGAAGCTGGTCGGGTGCCTCGACGATCACGTCCACCAGGATGCCCGGCACCCGCACGTCATGGGGCCGCAGACTTCCCTGCGCAGCCACGCGGCGAACCTGGGCAATGACAAGGCCGGCGCAGTTGCGCGCAGCCAGCGCCATTTCCATTGCGCCCAAGGTTGCACCCTCCTGCTCGAATGTAAGGTTGCCGTTTTCGTCCGCCGTCGTCGCCCGTATGATCGCCACATCTGGCCGGATCGCGGGAAAGTGCAGCCAGGTTTCGCCGTCGAATTCGACCCGCCGCACCAACGGCGCCTGGCGCGCGCTTTCGTTCATCGCGCAGCCGTCCTGTTCAGGATCGACAAAGGTGTCCATCCCCACCTTGGTCAGAACACCGGGCCGCTGGGCCGCACCCTCGCGCAGCATGTCGAAGACAATTCCGCTTGGCACATTCCAGGCCGCCAGATCCTCTGCCAGGATGCGCCTCCAGATCAGGGGCGGCTCGGCGTTGGTCGGCCCCGAAGGGTAGGAGCCCCCTATGATCCGGGCAATCATGCCCCGGTGCGCCAGATGATCGACACCCCGAGTGCCGAACATGTCGCCCGCAGCGATCGGGTGGATGGTGGTCAGACCCGCTGGCGCGCCCTCGGCAAGAAACCGCTCCCCCATCGCCTTCAGCACTTCATCGGGGCAGAGCAACCCGGAGGAGGCGTTCACAGCAACCACGGCTCCGTCCCGGATAAGGCGAACCGCTTCAGCCGCCGACTTCACTTTCGACACAGGAAGGCTCCTTGCACGGTTGGCATCAAGTAACTAACCAGTTATAAATGTAGCTAAGGACGAGCCGGAAGATCAAGCGGCATTTGTCCATCGCAGCCATTCCGCCTGACGTAGCGAAGAGAGGGGCCAGCCGCATGAACATCACCTTCCAGAAGAACCATCAACGGGCGTTCGGAACGTTCCCGCTCAAGGGCGAAACGCTGCGCGCGGCTATCCATGCGGCCAGCGCGGCGGGCTATCGTGCCTTCGACACCGCCCAGATGTACGACAATGAGGAGACCACCGGCATAGCCCTTGCCGACTGCGGCCTGCCCCGGTCCGAGCTTTGCATAACCACCAAGGTCGGCGTAGAGAATTTCACGCCAGAGAAGTTCCTTCCTTCGGTGGAAGCCTCCCTCAAGGCGCTCCGCATCGCACAGGTCGACATCCTGTTGCTGCACTGGCCCACACCGGGGGGCAACATCCGCCAATCGCTGGAACTGTTGCAGTCGGCGCATGACCGCGGCCTTGCCGCGCATATCGGCGTATCGAACTACACCGCTGCGATGATGGCCTTTGCCAGATCGGTCGTTTCGGCGCCCCTGGTCACAAATCAGGTGGAATTCCATCCCCTGCTGGACCAGTCCCGACTGCTTCGCGCGGCCAGTCAGACGGGCATTCCATTGTCGTCCTATTCCTCGGTCGCCCGCGGCGAGGTCTTCAAGTATCCGCTCTTTGCCGAGATCGGCGCAGGCTATGGCAAGTCTGCGGGGCAGGTCGTGCTGCGCTGGATCCTTCAAAAAGGCGTTGCAGTGAACACCATGTCCACGAATCCCGCCAATATCCGGGCGAATTTCGATGTGATGGATTTCACCTTGTCCTCAATCGACATGGGCCGGATCGACGCACTTGCCGCGGCCACGAACTACCGGATCGTCGGCAAGAACCTTGTCCCCTACGCCCCCGACTTTGACTGATGCGGACTTCCGCAGGCCGGGGCGTGGACCGAACAGGATCCGCACCCCGGCCGGCACGACACCTAACGGTTGCCGCGGATAAGGTCGGCCGCCCTTTCGCCGATCATGATCGACGGAGCGTTTGTGTTCGACCCGACCAACGAGGGCATCGCCGAACTGTCGCAGATCCGCAGTCCATCTATTCCGTGAACTCGCAATTGCGGGTCCACAACTGCCATCTCGTCCTTGCCCATGCGACACGTGCTCACCGGATGATACGAGGTGCGTCCGTATTGCCGGGCATAGGCTTCCAACTCGGCACGGCTGCGCACCGTGTCATCGGGAAAGCGGATGGCCTTGATGTACTTTCTCAGACTGGGTGCGCTGAAGATCTCGCGGCTGATCTTCACACCTTCGACCGAACAGCGCAGATCATCGGGATCGGACAGGAAGTTCGGGTCAACCACCGGAGGTTCGGCCGGATCGGAGCTTCTCAGCGTGACCGATCCTCGCGACTTGGGGCGCAGTGTGTAGCTGTTCAGCGTCACGCCTGACGAACCCTTGGGGACAGAGGGAACACCCGCCTCGGCACCCGCACCACAAAGGAAATGGAACTGCAGGTCGGGGCATGGGGCCGACCCCGGGCCATTGGAGTACCAGAAAGCCCCGCCCTCGACGACATTCGATGTCACCGGACCCGAGTTGAACAGGAAGTACTGCGCCCCCGCCCAGGCCGCCATCAGCGGCTTGTTGTATCGGTCGAGGCTCTCATGCCCCTTGAGCTCGGCCACGATGTCGATTCCGAAATGATCGGTCAGATTCTGGCCCACACCCGGCACGTCCTGCACAACGGCAATCCCAAGTTCGCGCAGATGCCCGGCAGGTCCGATCCCCGACAGCATCATGAGCTTGGGGCTGCCGATTGCACCCGAACTGACGATGACCTCGCTATCGGCCTGCGCCGCTTCGATGGCGCCCTTGAGGCTGTATTCGACCCCGGTTGCACGTTTTCCCCGGAACAGGATCCGCAGCACCATCGCGCCCGTGATCACGGTCAGATTCCTGCGCCCCAGAACCGGCCTCAGATATCCAACCGCCGCAGAACACCGACGGTTGTTGCGGATCGTTGTCTGATAGATCCCGGCCCCCTCCTGCACCGAACCGTTGAAGTCGGGGTTGTAGGGCATCCCGATCTCCTGGCAGCTTTGCACGAAGGCCTGGCTGGTCAGGTTCGGTGCGGGCAGGTTCGATACACCCAGCGGGCCGTCCGTTCCGTGCCACTCGCCAGACAGGAAGGTATTGCCTTCCGACCGCAGGAAGTACTTCCGGATTTCCTTGAACGACCAGCCATCGGCGCCCTCGGCTTCCCAGCGGTCATAGTCCGAAGGGTGGCCACGGGTGAAGATCTCGGCATTGATTGACCCCCCGCCACCCAGAACACGTGCCTGGGCATAGGGGATTTCGCGGTTGTTGGCATGGCGCTGAGGCGCGGTTACAAGGCCCCAGGTCAGAGGGCCGGTCGTCATCTTCGCAAAGCCCACCGGCATGTGGATCAAGGGATGGGTGTCACGCCCTCCTGCCTCGAGCAGACAGACGCGTACGGCCGGGTCTTCCGTCAACCGGGCAGCCAGAACGCATCCGGCCGATCCGCCACCGACGATCACGTAATCATACGAACCGGCCATGTCACTTGATCCAGTGGTTGCGCTTGCCGATCTCGACATGAACCGATTTGACCTGCGTGTACTCCTCGACCCCGTACATGCCAGCCTCCCGACCCCAGCCGGATTGCTTGAAGCCGCCCAGCGGCATCTCGGGGCCTCCTGCCATGATGGTGTTCACCCAGAACCGACCTGCCCGGATGCGCCGGGTGGCGGCAAGGGCGGTATCGATGTTCTTCGTCCAGACGCTGGCAGCGAGGCCATAGACCGTGTCATTCGCCAGTTGGATCGCTTCTTCAACAGTGTCGAAGGCGAAAGACGACAGCACAGGCCCGAAGATTTCATCCCTGGCGATCGACATACCGGGTGTCACGCCCGAGAACAACGTCGGCGCGATATAGCTGCCCTGACCCAGATCCAGCGCCTCTCCCCCTGTCAGCACCCGTGCGCCCTCTGCCTTGCCCTTGTCGATGTAGGACAGAATTGTCCGGTTCTGTGCATCGGTGGTGATCGCGCCAACCTGTGTCGTCTCATCTAGCGGGTCACCAACGAGGATCTTCCTCATCTTCGCGGCCAGCAACTCCTCGAATTCGTCCGCCACCCTCCGGTCGACGATCAGACGGCTGGACGAAACGCAGCACTGCCCCGTATTGAAGCTGACCCCAAAGGCTGCGCCATCAGCCGCATCCTCGAGATCGGCGTCGGCAAAGACCACGATCGGATTCTTGCCGCCCAGTTCCAGGCCCAGCTTCTTGAAGTTGCTGTCCGCCGCCGCATGAACCACAGAGCGCCCGACCGACGTAGACCCCGTGAAGGACAGCATGTCGACGTCGGGGTGTTCGGTCAGGGCCTGGCCGATGGTGCGACCCGATCCGGTCACCACGTTGTAGACGCCCTTGGGCAATCCGGCCTCGGTCAGGATCTCGCCCAGGATCAGGGTCGTGGCACTGGTCACTTCCGAGGGCTTCACGACGATGGTGCAGCCCGAGGCAAGGATGAACGGCACCCGTTCGCACAGGATCAGGAAGGGAAAGTTCCAGGGCGTGATCAGCCCGACCACGCCCACCGGTTCGCGTAGCACCATGCCAAACAAGCGGTCGCCCAAGGTGTTGAAGCTTTCACCATGCAACAGACGCGCAGCGCCTGCCGCAACCTCGAAACAGGCAATGGAATGGCCGATCTCGCCCCGAGCCTGGGCGATCGGCTTGCCGTTCTCCAGCACTTCCCAATAGGCAATTTCCTCACAGCGCTCCCGCAAGAGCGCCGCCGTGCGCAACAGCACAGCCGCCCTGTCTGCACCCGATAGCCCAGCCCAGGAACGGTCCTCGAAGGCGCGACGCGCGGCAGCAACGGCGGCATTCAGATCAGCCGTGCTGCATTTCGGAATGCGGGTGACGGCCGTGCCATGTCCCGGCGAGAACCGGTCGAACATGTCGTGCCCTTGGTGCCACGCGCCGTCCATCCAGAAGCCAAACTCCCTTGGCACCGCAGGAAGGCCTTGCACCCTTGCCTTCTGGTCCATTCCAGCCCCTCCCGGATTTGCCCGTCGCAACGCTCTGGTTTTGTAACCATACGGTTACTCCACTGTCAATCGACCCTGTTGTCAGTAAAGGACGATCTGGGTCTTGAGATCGAGCGGTCGCGCGGCAAGGCTCTCGAACGCGTCCTGTATCTGATCCAGCGGAAAACTTGCCTGCGTGAACGCTGCGGTCTGGAACCGCCCATGAGCCAGCAAGGTCAGCGCGTCCTGCATGTCTTCGCCCATGCCTGCAACGCTGCCCTTGAGGCTGTTTTCCTCGAGAACCGTGCGCAGGATGTCGACCGGAACCTCCTCGCCCGCAGGGGTCAGGCCAAAAAAGGCCACATGCCCACCCTTGCGGATCAGTTCGAAGGCCAAGGCGTAAAGGCGGGCCGTGCCCACGCTTTCGATCACCAGATCGGCCCCTCGCCCCCCGGTCCGCGCCAGAACCTCCGCCTCAAGTGTGGCAGGGTCGCTCACGGCAGCATCCGCACCGGCCTCGATCGCCAGGAAGCAGCGGTCTTCGCTCAGATCCGCCACGATGATCGGTGCCGCACCGCACAGGCGCAGCATCTGGACATGCAGGTTTCCGATCGGCCCTGCCCCCAGCACCACAGCCGACTGACCGAACCGCACCCGCGCTTTCCGGGCCGATCTCACGACACAGGCGACCGGCTCGACCAGGGTCTGAATCTCCGCCGGCATCTCGACGGGCACTGGGATCACCAGGCGGGCCGGCACCACAACATAATCAGCAAAGGCACCGTCCCGGCCTATTCCCACCTGGGTCATCGCCGGGCAGTTCAGGACCTCGTTGCGCAAGCACCAGAAACAGGTTCCACAACCGATGTTGATGTCGGCGACGCAGGACTGCCCAGGGGCCAGATGCCGCACATCCTCGCCCACCTCGGCCACGACGCCGCAGAACTCATGCCCTGGCACCAGCGGCAGGCGGTCGGCGGAATAGTGACCGTTGAAGATGTGCACGTCCGTCCCGCAGATGCCGGCGCGCCGCACGCGGATCAGCGCCTCGTCCCGGCCCACCTGCGGAATCTCGACCTCGCGCACGTCAAAGCGACGAGGCTCGACCAGGACTGCCGCCCGCATCTTGCCCATCCTGCCCTCACTTCACCGTGCGCAGCTTTGACCTGTCGATGGTCAAGGCAATGGCCACGATCAGCACCAGCCCGAACACCATCTGCTGCTGTGTTGCCTCAACCCCGAGGTAGAGCATCGAGGCGCGGATCACAGCCACGATCATGGTGCCGATCGCGGTGTTCAGCACACCGCCCACTCCGCCGGTAAGCGGCGTGCCCCCCACAAGAACCGCGACGATCGCCGGCAGGAGAAAGCCGTTCGCGATGGCCGGCGCCCCGCCCGATAGCTTGATCGAGAACAAGAAGCCCGCGACCGCCGCAAGCCCGCCCGAAATCGCAAAGGCAAGGATCTTGTAACGCGCCACGTTCAGGCCCGAAGCCGCAGCGGCCATCTCGCCCGCGCCCACGGCCTTGAGTGCGCGGCCCAGTATCGTTCGGCGTTCCACGAACAGGCACAGAAGCAGCAGCGCCACCGCAATGAACAACTCGTTCGGGATGATCCAGGTCTTGCCGATCATCCAGCCGAAGATGGCGTTCCGCTGCTCGGCATCCATGTTCAGTCCACGGTTCCCCGACAACCACTGCGCGCCTGATATGCAGATGCCGCCCACGGCCAGCGTCGAGATGAACGACGGCACCAGCAGCCGCGTGGTGACAAAACCGGAGAGCGCCCCAAGCAGGACCCCGACCAACACGCACAGCACGGCAACCGAAAGACCCAGCGTCGCCAGATAGACCGTGGCCACCACGGTGATCAGGTTGGCCATCGATTGGGCCGAAAGATCGATTCCGCCGATATAGATGGCAAATGTGAGCCCAAGCGCCATAATGAACAGCGGCACGATATCGCCCGCCAGCAACAGCAGGTTTTCCGGCTTGAGAAAGCCCGGGTCGAAAAGGCCCACGCCCAGCACCAGCACGAACAGCGTGATCCAGGGGAAATGCGGCTTGAGGCGGTTCAGCTCCATCTCGGCCCCCTCAGATCATGTGGTGAAGCAGGTCGTAGAGGCTCGGCTTTGACCCCGGCACACAATCGAACCGCTTCCGGATTTCGCCGTCCTTGACGACGATGATGGTGTGCGAAAGCCCGATCGCCTCTTCCAGCGTATCGGCCACTAGTACGATGCCCACGCCGTCCGCACTCATGTCACGGATCATCTCGTAGACATCCTCCTTGGCCCCGATGTCGAGGCCCCGTGTCGGATGGTCAAGCAGCAGGATGTCAGACCCAGCCGACCGCCACTTGGCCAGAACCACCTTCTGCTGGTTCCCCCCCGACAGGTTGCCACAGTCGGCATGCTCGGAATGGGCCTTTATCTTGAGCCGCACGATCCAGTCGCGCGCCAAAGCCTTCTCCTCCGCCACGCGCAAGACGCCCGCGGTGGAATGTCGGTCCATCTGGCTCAGCGTCATGTTCTCATAGACCGTCATGCCCGCAACGATGCCCTCGACCTTGCGTTCCCTGGGAACATACCCGACCCCCGCCTCGACCGCCGCCTGCGGGCTGTGGCTCTCCACCCGCTTGCCCTTGATCGTCACCGTTCCCTCGACCGGTGTCCGCATGCCGTAGATCGTGCGCAGGATCGCTTCCCGCCCCGAGCCTTCGGTGCCGACCAGGCACAGAACCTCGCCGGCGTGCAGGGTCAGGTCGATGTCGCGGATGCGGCCGGGCAGCCCTATGCCCTTCAACTCCAGAAGCCTCCGCGACAGGTCGTAGGGGACTTGCCTCTGCTCGCGGTAGTACTCACGGTCGACGCTGCGGCCGACCATCTTGTGCTGGATCTCTTCAACAGTCGCGGCGCCGCGCCGGACCATGTCTACGACCTGGCCGTCCTTCATGACGTAGATCCGGTCAGACAGTTCCATCACCTCGTCCATCCTGTGACTGACGAAGATGAACGAGGCGCGCTTGGTCAATTCGCGCACGATGCCGAACAACATCTGAACCTCGTCGTCCGACAGAACGCTGGTCGGCTCGTCCAGCAGGATCACAAGGTCCCCATCCACCCGCTCTTCCAAGGTCAGAACCTTGGCCAGTTCCACCAGTTGCCGCTGCACGAAGGACAGCTTTGCCGTCACCATGGCCGGGTCGATATCAAGCCGTACCTTGGCCAGTTGCGCGCTCGCTGCCCTGGCCATCGCACCCCATTGCATGATGCCGAAGCGCTGGAACTGGGCCTCGTAACCCAGAAAGATGTTTTCCATCACCGTCAGGTTGGAGATCAGCGACTGCTCCTGAAACACCATGCCGATGCCATGATCCATGGCCTGGCGGGGGTTCTGAAAGCGCACCGTGACACCGTCTTTCATGATCGTGCCGCCATCAGCCTGATAGGCGCCATAGATCACCTTCATCAGGGTCGATTTGCCGGCCCCGTTCTCGCCGACAAGGCCGACGATCTCGCCCCGCTCGATATGAAAGTCGACCGCCTTCAGCGCATGAACGCCGGGAAACCTCTTGTCGACGGACTTCAGCTGGTACATCGCGGGCCCCTATTTCACGAACGACAGGTTGCGACGATCCGTCGAAAGCACCACCGCCAGGATTACCAGCAGGCCCAGCACGCCGTCCTGCAGGTAGTCAGGCAGTCCGATCACAACCATTCCATTATTGATGACATTGACGATCAGCACTCCGACCAGCGCGTTCCACACCCCACCGATCCCGCCCCAGAGCGCGACGCCTCCCACCACCACAGAGGTGATCGACACGAACATGAAGTTGTTGCCGGTTATTGACTCGGCGATCCCGATCCGGGCCACCGCGAACAGGGCGCCAAGCGCATAGAAAGCTCCCGCCAGCGCAAAGCCGATGATCCGCACCTTCCTGACATCAAGACCCGAGGCATGGGCAAGTTCCTCACCACCGCCCACGGCGTAGAAGTTGCGCCCGATCCGCGTGTAGCTTTGCAGGAACCAGGCAAACAGCAGGAAGACCACCGCCAGATAACACATGATCGGAAAGCCGAGGATCCGTTCGGTCAGCAGCCCGCGGAACAGGTCGTCCTCGACGAAGATCTTCTCGCCGCCTGTGAGCAGAACGGCAAGACCGGTGCCGACGAACCCCATGGCCAGCGATGCCATGAACGAGGGTATGCGCAGCGCCACGTGGACTATCCCGTTCAGAAGTCCGATCAGCGCCCCAAGGGCAAGGGTCAGCGGTATGGCAAGCCAGGCCGCCGAAAGAAGCGTGCCACCCCAGGCCAGAAAGGCGAACCCGAAGATCACGGCGCAGACCGAGATCGTGCCCTCCATCGACAGGTCGATGGACCCCATGATGATGATGAAGGTCACCCCGACGGCGACCATCAGCGGCGGGGTCGAGGCGATGGCGATCCGCGCCATGTTGCGCAGGGTCAGGAACCCGGGATTGATCGCGGTAAAGATCACGACCAGCGCCAGCAGCACCAGGACGGGCGCCCATTTGATCAGTTTCTCGGAAGACACGTCCCCGCCCCCAAACCCTGGATGGGCCCTTGGTCCGCACAACACGGACCCCGGATTGCCGTTGAGGCTGGCCGGGCGGCAAGGGCGCCCGGCCCTCGCGCCTATTCGTAGACGATCCCGCCGTTCGACGGGCCCCAGAAGTCGGTCCAGTCGTATTTCGGCGTGTTATCCAGATACTCGGCCTTGAAGGCCTCGGCATCGGCCTGCGTGATCAGAATCGTCGGGCCATAGAATTCGCGATGCTCATGGGGCTCTTCCGAGGGCTTGAACTTGCCCGTCGCCGCGTAATAGGCCAGCGCCGACGTGATGCCGCCGCCCCAATGGGGGTTGGTGAACACCGTGGCAAGGATCTTGCCCTCCATCACCAGTTTCACTGCATCAAGGTTCCCGTCATAGCTGACGACGGGCATACCCTCGATCCCTTCGGCCTTCAGTGCCTCGAGCACGCCATAGGCAATCGTGTCATTGGCACAGTGCACCCCGGTGATCTGGTCGCCATAGCGCGTCAGGAACTGCGCCATCAATTCGTTCGCCTTCTGGGTGTCCCAGTCTGCCGGCTGGGCATCAAGCAATACGATGTCGGGATAGTCCTTCAGCGCGTTCTTCAGGCCGTTCAGCCGCTCGATCGCCGGGTTGTTCGCGGCGATGCCACCCAGGTGAACCACACCGCCCTTGCCCCCCATCGCCTCGAACAGGATGCGCGCGGTCTCCTCTGCCGGCTTCTCGTCCGACCAGGTCATGTGGCTCACCCAGTTGTCGCCAAAATCCCAGGGATGCACATCGTCGGTCTTGTTCCAGATGGTCGAGATGTAACCCCCGGCCGCCTGCACGGCTTCGGCGACGGGGCGGGCGTTCGGGCTGTCATTGGCGTCACAGGCTATGGCGCAATTGCCATTGTGCTGGGCCAGCAGGGCCTTGATGTCGGCCAGAGATTTCTCGGAGGAGCCCTCGTTGATCAGGTTGACCAGGTCCGCGGGCTGCCGCCCGATCGATTCCACGAAAGCCTCGCCACCCGAAACGATCGACAGCCAGTAGGGATTCGCGCGGTCACGGTAGGACCAGGCGCAGACCGGATCGGTCAATTGGGCATGGGCCGGGCGGGCCATCAGCCCAGGCATTGCCGCCGTTGTCAGGCCGGCCGCGGAGGCCAGCAGAAAATGGCGCCGGCTGACCGTCTCTCGCTCGATGAAGTCCTTGATGAAGGTAGACATGCTGTTCCTCCCAGCTTCCCAGATGTCGCCACCGTGTGATGGCCGCGCCGCTCAAGCGGACCCAGATCGTACCAAGCAATCGGTCGGCCTGGCCCCTTTATGCACTAACTAGTTACTTTTTAGCGGCGCGCGGAGTCAAGCCGTTTCTTCTGCCTTGCCGGCCTGTTTCTTCTTTGACGGGCCGCGCTCACTGCGTGTATTCAGCAGGTCAAAGCAAACGTCGCGCGGGACACAGCACGCCATGGCCACGGACGACACCATCGCCCCTTCAAACGTCGCGCCGGCGGTACGCACCCGCACCAGGGATGCCGAGGCGACGAAGGCCCGCATTCTCGATGCCGCCAAGAAGGAGTTCGCCAAGAAGGGTCTTGGCGGTGCCAGGGTCGACGACATCGCGGAAAAGGCGCGCGCCAATAAGCGCATGATCTACCATTACTTCGAGTCGAAAGAGGGGCTGTTCCAGACGGTGCTGGAAAGCGCCTATGTCGATATCCGAACCGCCGAGCAGAAGCTGAACCTCGACCATCTTGACCCAAAGGCTGCGCTGGAACGGCTGGTGCGCTTTACCTGGGACTACTACCTCAAGAACCCCGAATTCATCACGCTGGTGAACAGCGAGAACCTGCACCGTGCCAAGCACCTCAAGAAATCCGAGGTCGTCAAGGTCTACAGCCGCCGCTTCGTCTCGATGGTCAAGACGATCCTCGATCGGGGCGTGGCGGCCGGGGTCTTCCGCCCGGGGATTGACCCGGTGCAACTCAACATCACCATCGCGGCCATCGGATACTATTACCTGACCAACCGGTTCACCGGTTCGATCGTGTTCGAACGCGACCTGATGGCGAAGGACGCCCTGGAAGAGCGGTTGCGCTTCAACATCGACACGATCTTGCGACTTGTCGCAGCCTGAGCGCAGCGGACATCCACGTACCGCTCCCCGCCCGGCACCGGGCGGGGTTCCGGCGAGTGCGCTGAAGTTTGAACTTGCACGCGGCCCGCTTCCGCGTCTGTCTGCACCGGTCAGCCATGACAGGGGCGAGCCAAGCCTGCAGCACTGGGGACGCGATGACTGACGAAGGCCAGTATGACTACATAATCATCGGCGCTGGCACAGCGGGTTGCGTGCTGGCCAACCGCCTCACCGCAGATGGCAGCACAAGGGTCCTACTGCTGGAAGCCGGCGGATCAGACCGTTACCACTGGGTGCAGATTCCCGTTGGTTATCTTTACTGCATCGGCAACCCCCGCACCGACTGGCTGATGAAAACTGTTCCAGAGCCAGGTCTGAACGGGCGCAGTCTGGCCTATCCGCGCGGCAAGGTGCTGGGGGGCTGCAGTTCGATCAATGGCATGATCTACATGCGCGGCCAGGCGGCCGACTACGAACATTGGCGCCAGCTTGGCAACACCGGCTGGGGGTGGGACGATGTGCTGCCCTACTTCCGCCGGTCGGAAGATCACTGGTCCGGCGAAAGCCCCCTCCATGGCCAAGGGGGCGAATGGCGGGTCGAACGCCAACGCCTCAGCTGGGAGATCCTGCGTGCGGTTCAGGATGGTGCAGCCGAGATCGGCATCCTGCCGCGCGACGATTTCAACGATGGCTCGAACGAGGGGTCGGGGTTTTTCGAGGTCAACCAGCATCGCGGCCTGCGCTGGAATACAGCAAGGGGCTTCCTGCGCCCCGCCCTGCGCCGCAGCAACCTGCGCCTGGTCAGCCGAGCCCTCGTCAGCCGTATCACGCTTGAGAACCGTCGCGCGACTGGTGTCGAATGGCTGTGCGGCAACCAGCCCTTCCGCGCCCGGGCCGCGGCCGAGGTGATCCTGTCGGCAGGTTCGATCAACAGCCCCAAACTGCTGGAGCTGTCTGGTATCGGACAGGCCGGGCGTCTGGCAGGGCTGGGCCTGCCTGTCCTGCATGACCTGCCCGCCGTGGGCGAGAACCTGCAAGACCATCTGCAGATCCGCACCGTCTTCAAGGTGCAGGGCACAAGGACGCTGAACGAGATGGCCAACAGCCTGGCGGGCAAGGCGCGCATCGCTATGCAGTTTGCCCTGACGCAAAGCGGGCCGATGTCTATGGCCCCAAGCCAGTTCGGAATGTTCACAAGATCGGGGCCCGAACGCGACACGCCCGATCTTGAGTACCATGTCCAGCCGCTTTCGACCGACCGGCTGGGCGACCCCTTGCACCCCTTCCCGGCCATTACGGTGTCAGTCTGCAACCTCCGGCCCACCTCGGTCGGCCATGTCCATGCGACCACCGCCCGGCCGGAAATTCAGCCCGAAATCCGCCTCAACTACCTCTCCACGGCCGAGGATCGCCGTGTCGCCGTTGCCTCCATCCGACAAGCCCGACAGATCATGGCTACTCGTGCCCTGCAACGCTTCAGCCCTCGCGAATGGCTGCCCGGACCCGGCTTTGACAGTGACGAGGTGCTCGCCTCAAAGGCAGGCGATATCGGGACCACGATCTTCCATCCGGTTGGCACCTGCCGAATGGGCGCTGACGACGAGGCCGTCGTCGATCCGCAGTTGCGGCTTCGGGGGATACAGGGCCTGCGGGTGGTCGATGCCTCTATCATGCCACGGATCATCTCGGGCAACACGGCATCTCCGGTCGTGATGATCGCCGAGAAGGCCGCCGATCTGTTGCGCGCACGGGGCTGACACCTGCAATGTCGCCCGCCGGCTTCAGGTCTTGCGAGGTCGGCCGCAACGCCTCGACCCTGGAACCGGATTGATCATCCTCGATCCGATGCACCGGATGAAGGGAGCGAACTCCTGACGCAGCAAGGGTCCTTCCTGATCCAGATATTCGGGATCAAAACCCGCCAGGTGGGTGGGATCGTATCATGAGGCGTCTTGGCGGCGCTCTCCTATGACTGCCAGTTGGAAGGTTATCGGGCGACGGCCTCTGGAGCGCTGTCGAGACGCTTGTTATCAATCCTGCGAAGACAGCCGTTTACGGTCGTCTTCCGTTTCCATTCGGGCTTAGCGGAGTGCCTTGGCGCGCCACGTGACAAGGTCCGCGATCGTCACCAGCTTTAGACCATGGCGAACGGAGAATGCCACCAGATCGGGCAGACGCGCCATTTCTCCATCGGGCAGCGCAATCTCGCACAAGACGCCCGCAGGGTACCGACCTGCAAGTCTGGCAAGGTCCACGGCTGCCTCGGTATGGCCCGGCCGCCCAAGCACACCGTCTGGATGCGCGCGAAGCGGAAAGACATGGCCGGGTCGATTGAAGTCGTCGGCCGTCCGTTTGCCATCGGCAAGTGCCTTTATCGTCAGCGCGCGGTCACGCGCTGAAATCCCCGTCGTGGTGCCTTCACGAAGGTCGCAGGTAATGGTGAATCCGGTGAAGAGATACTCGGTGTTCTCGGGAACCATTTGCGGCAACTGAAGGGCGGCAAGTCGCTCTTCCTGCATCGCCACGCAGATCAGCCCACGCCCTTCCACCGCCATAAAGTTTACAGCTTCCGGCGTGACTGCATCAGCAGCCATGATTAGATCACCTTCATTCTCGCGGTCTTCATCATCGACAACGACCACAAGCCGCCCAGCCCGGATATCTTCGATTGCGTCTTCGATGGTCGCAAAGGTCGGCATCGTCGGAAGTGCAGCAGTGGTATCGATACGATCCTGTTTCATCTGTTGCTCCTATCTGCTGGCTTCATCCGGCCAAGCGCCGCAATTCGTCTGCAGCCTTTCTGACTTTCTCCAGCAGCGCAGGCCCAAGCTGGCCCGTGCTGTCGAAATCGCTGTCTGTCGCGTAGATTCCGGTCGCCGTGATGCGTGCCCCGAAGAAAGAAAAGAGGGGCTTCATCTGGTGCTCGATCATGAGTGCGTGCCCGGGCGCGCGACCGGTTGCGACGACCGTCACGGGGCGGTCAGAGAGTGCTTTCATGTCGAGGAGATCAAACAGGTGTTTGAGCAACCCGGAATAGGACGCCTTGTAGGTGGGCGACCCCACGACCAATGCGTCGCAGGTCTCGATCGCCTTCCAGATCCGGTCCAGTGCTTCGGGCGCGTCAGCACGGCCCTGCGCGGCCCCGAGAAGAGCGCCGATATCTGTCAGGTCGTAGAGCTCGGCACGCCATCCGGATACGGAGGCTACGTTTTCGGCGACCGCCGTCACGAGCCTGCGCGTCTTTGAGGACCCGCCCTGACTTCCGCTTATTCCCACGACAAACCGTTCGGCCATGACCTGTCTCCTGCTATTTCAGCAAACGCGTTTCGGCGGCTGACCCGTCCTGCCAGACGAGCGGCGCAATCTCGTCGCGCACGCGCACGGCCTCGATCACGCCGATCACGACCTCGCTATCAGCATGCGTCATGGTTCCAGCAACGCGACAGAGCATGACGGCCTGCGCATCTGCCAGGAACGGCAGTCCGTCCTCGTCCTGCCAGTTGCCATGCTCGAAGCGTTCAGGACCTTTCAGCTTTCCAGAAAAGACAGGAATGAGGGGCCTCTGGGCGACGCGCAGGACATTCACAGAGAACCGGCCTACAGCGAGAAGGGGCTGATGCAGGCTGGCCCCATGTGACACCGAAAGCAGCAAGGACGGCGGGTTCGCTGCCAATGAACTCACAGAGGTCGCGGCCATCCCGACCGGGATGCCATCGTGTCGTGTCGCGATGAGCGATACCGTTGCCGCCAAGCGTCTCATGGCCAGACGGAACCCGGAGGACAAAGCCTCCGGGTCCATGCCAATGCCGAGAGCGGGCGGCGCGGCCAGAACAGGCTGCACCACACCCATAGCTCACTCCGCTGCGATGGCTTCGTGACGTTCGCCGTGCTGGTAGGGCAGGCGCAGGCCAGCCTCTTCCATTTCGGGCAGGACTTCGGCGACGAAATCCCTGATGCCCTGATGATAATCGAGCCAGGAGAGGCAGATGCCATTCAGGCCCCAGTCCGAGTATTTGCGGAACTGGTCGATGATGTCGCCAACCGTGCCGACCAGCGGCACACCCGCCCAACCTGCCTTGAAGTGGAACTTGAAGGCTTCCGCCTGTTCCGGCGTAAAGATGCCGGTCTGTATCCCGAGTTCCTTGGCGATGTTGTCGGCACCCTCGTCATCGCCCAGCTGGTTGACATAGTAGTCGAGGTATTCCTGCGCTTCCTTCTTGGTCTTGCGCTGGACGACGTAGGAGTAGCACCAGGTCTGGAGCGAGCGGTTGAATTCGCGCTGCGCCAGTTCGTTGTAGCTGCGTACCTGCTTCTGGCTAACATCGTCCGACGACTGGTTGACGATCAGGAAGGCGACGTCGCAGTGTTCGGCGCAGAAGCGCATCCCGCGCGGGCTGCCACCGGCGTTGATCAGCACGGGCTTGTTGAGCGGCTTCGGCTCCGAGAAGCCCTGCGAGATCTGGAAGCGCTCAGTGTTGTAATCAAAGTAGCCCGGCTTGGTCCACGCGGTGTTGACGATATCAAGCCACTCGTCCGCATAATCGTAGCGGTCGTCATGTGCCATCATCTCGCCCTTGAACATGCGCATCTCGGGGCCAAACCAGCCGCAGATGATGTTCAAGCCAAAACGCCCGCCCGAAATGTGGTCCACAGTGGCGGCCTGCTTCGCGGCCACCAGCGGATGGACCGTCGGGACATGACTGGTGGTCACGACGGCAATCTGATCCGTGACGGCGGCGATTCCTGCTGCCCAAGTGTAGGTTTCGAAGCAGACACCGTTGAAGTTTGCCGAGCCTCCAAAACCACGCCACCGACCGATCGGGATAAGCGCCTCGAAACCGGCCCGGTCGGCGATCTTGGCCACTTCCAGGTTTCCGACCCAGTCATCGCCCATGAGGCGCTCGGGTGCGTTGGTGATTGCACAGCCGCAATCGGTGTTCAGGCCGAATACACCAAGCTTCATGACGTTCTTGCTGGTGACCATTGGATTGCCCACACGGGGCTTTGGCGTGAAGCGACGCGGAGCCTCGGTAAGTGACATGGTGGTTTCCTCCTCTGTTGTTCGACACGTTCGACGTGCTCCTCCGCACGCCAGTCAGGTTTCATTGCAGGGTGAAAGGGTTCTGGATGTTGGACTTCGGGTTGATGAAGACCGATTTCGGTTCCAGATATTCGCGGATTGCTTCGATGCCGTTCTCGCGGCCGATGCCCGAATGCTTGAAGCCGCCAAAGGGTGCCAGATAGCTGACGACGCGGTAGGCGTTGACCCAGACGGTCCCAGCGCGAAGTTTCTTCGGCAGGGTGATCGCGCGCGCCAGATCCTGTGTCCAGAATCCTGCGGCAAGCCCATAGTCGGTGTCGTTGGCGATTGCGATCGCCTCCTCGTCAGTGTCGAAGGACATGATCGACAAAACCGGACCGAACACCTCTTCCCGGGCGATCCGCATGTCGTTCGTGACGCCCGTGAAGATGGTCGGTTCGACGAAAAGCCCGCGCGCATATTCGGCGCCCTCGGGACGCCTGCCGCCAAGCACGCAGGTTGCACCTTCCCCCTTGGCGACGGCGATGTAGTCCAGCACCTTCTGCAACTGCGGTTCGGTGGCAATGGGCCCCACATCGGTATCGGCCAGACGGGGGTCGCCGAGGCGTGCGGTCTTCATCCCCTCAACCAGCCGCGCCACGAAATCATCATGGATCGACCGATGCAGCAGCAGGCGCGACCCGGCCATGCAGGTCTGCCCCGCCGCGGCAAAGATGCCGGAGATGACACCCTTCACTGCCGCCTCGATATCCGCGTCAGCAAAGACGATATGCGGCGACTTGCCACCCAGTTCGAGAGACACCCGCTTGAAGCTGCGGGCCGCGCTTTCCGAAATCTTGCGCCCCCCGATATCCGATCCGGTAAAGGCAATCCGCGAAACGAGCGGATGGTCCACCAGTGCCGCCCCGGCATCGTGGCCGAACCCCGTCACCACATTCACCACGCCCGGCGGGAAGCCCGCTTCCTCGAACAACCGTGCCAGACCGAGCATGGAGGCTGAGGCGTGTTCGGATGGCTTCACGACGACAGTGCAGCCTGCTGCAAGGGCGGGTGCGAGCTTCCACACAGTCAGCAGAAGCGGCGAGTTCCATGGCGTGATTGCACCCACGACCCCGACGGCCTCGTGCGTGACGTAGTGGAACATCTCGCCCTTGTCGATCGGCGTCACGGAGCCTTCGATCTTGTCGGCAAGTCCCCCGTAATACTGGAACCACCTTGGTAGGTAACGCATCTGGCCCAGCATCTCGACCATTAGCTTACCGTTGTCGCGCACCTCGAGATCGGCCAGCATCTGCGCATTCGCCGCAATGATATCGCCCATCCGATGAAGCATCAGGCCACGGTCGCTTGCAGTCATTCGCGACCACGGCCCGGTCGTGAAGGCAGCATGGGCTGCGCGCACCGCGCGGTCGACATCGGACGTGCCGGCCCGTGGCAGCCGCGCCCAGACGTCTCCTGCATATGGATCAAGCGAGGTGAAGGTATCGCCGCTGTCGGCATCGCACCATGTCCCGTCGATCAGCATCTGGAAGTCGCGGATTGGCACGGCGACCGGGTGTCCATCGTTGGCCTTCGTTGGCCTCACATCATTCATTCCTGCGGTCCTCCCAAGTTCTTCATCAGGCGACGTGGCGCGTCGACCGGCCAAGCCAGTCGCGCAAGCGCTGCTCAATCCGGTCAAGCGCGTCGATATCGATGCCTGTTTCGTATCCTTCGGCGTCCAGCCAGCGCAGCAGTGCGTTGGTGGACAGGTTGCCTCTTGCACCTGGCGAGAAGGGACATCCCCCAAGTCCCCCGACCGCCGCATCGACTGCTGTGATACCGGCCTCCAGACACGCAGCGGTATTGGCCAGCGCCAGCCCCCCCGTATCGTGCATGTGGGCTGCCAGGTGTTCCGCACCGACACGCCGGACTGCCATTTCTGCAAGGACGGCGACAGCCTCGGTCGTCGCTCGCCCTGACGTGTCGCACAGAGCGACTTCATGACAGCCCGCATTGCACAGGCGCTCGCAGAGTTCGATGACCGTGGCTGGATCCACCGCGCCCTCGTAAGGGCAGACCAGCGCGACCGAGACGGATCCGCGCAGCCGCAAACCGGCCTGCTGAGCGCTTCGGGCAACATCCAGTTGTCGATCTAACGCCTCCTGACGAGAGGCGTTCAGGTTGGCGCGGGCAAAGCCTTCCGTTGCAGGCACGAACAGTGCCACATCGCGCGCACCCGCCGCCACGGCATCAGCCAGGCCCCTCTGGTTCGGCACAAGCACCGGAAGCGCCACGCCCGTCAGGTCGGACAGACCTGCAAGCACCTCGGCCGTTCCCGCCATCTGCGGCACCCAACGGGGCGAGACGAAACTGCCTGCCTCGATCTCGGTCAGTCCGGCAGACGCAAGATCGCGGATCAACTGCACCCGCTCGCCCGGCGACAGGCTGGTGGGCTCGTTTTGCAAACCATCGCGCGGCCCAACCTCGATGATGCGGATTCTGCGACGACCCGACATCAGACGATCCCCGCGCGACGGAGGTTGTCGATCTGCGTGGCATCCAGACCAACAAGGCTGGAAAGAACTTCCTCCGTATGCGCGCCGAGTGCGGGACCAGTCCAGCGGATCGCACCAGGGGTAGCCGACAGGCGCGGGAAGACGCCCTGCATGGTCACGGGTCCGATCTCAGTATCTTCCACCTCGATAACCGCATCGCGGGTGCGGAAATGATGGTCTCGTGCGACATCGCGGGCTGTCGAAACAGCCCCTGCTGGTATGCCCGCCGCGTCCATCGCGGCCAGCACCTCTGGCGAGGGATGCGCTTGCGTCCAGCGACCGATCAGTTCGTCAAGCTCAGCTTGGTTTTCTCCGCGGGCATCATGCGTGGCAAAGCGCGGGTCGGTGGAAAGCTCCGGCTGACCCATTGCCACTGCTAGGCGGCGGAAAAGCCCATCAGCATTGGCAGCGATCAGGACTTCGGACCCATCCGCTGTGGGATATATGTTTGACGGCGCAATGCGCGGCAGGATCGGCCCCGAGCGTTCGCGGATCTTGCCCGACGCCGCATATTCCGCGATCGTGCTTTCCATGACGGCAAGAACGCTTTCTGTGATCGCCACATCGACAAACTGCCCACGCGCACTCCGATGACGTTCGACAAGCGCAGACAGAACGCCGATCACCGAGAAAAGGCCCGCCAGACTGTCGCCGATCGATATGCCGACACGCGTTGACGGTCGGTCGGCATAGCCGGTCAGGTGCCGAAGTCCCGCTCGTGCCTCCGCAACTGCCCCGAAACCTGCCTTCCCGGCATCCGGCCCCGTCTGGCCGAAGCCAGACACCCGCGACACGATGAGAGCGGGGTTGATCTCGTGCAGCACCTGTGGGCCCAGGCCCCAAGCTTCCAGTGTGCCGGGCCGAAAGTTCTCGACCAGGACATCGGCCTCGGTCAGCAGGCGACGGAAGATGTCCTGACCGTCCGGTGTGCGCAGATCGAGCGTCACGCTTCGTTTGTTTCGCGCAATGACGGACCACCAAAGGGATTGGCCGTTGGCGGCCCGCACATTGCCCCAGCGACGCATGGCATCGCCCGCCACCGGGGGCTCGATCTTTATGACATCCGCGCCGAGGTCGCCCAGAATCTGGCCGCAAAACGGGCCCGCAATGAAGGAGCCAGCCTCGATTATGCGGAGGCCCGAGAGCGCTCCTGAGCTATGCATTCGTCCTCCCTCAGGCGTATCGAATCGTCGCCTTTTCTTACTTTGAGTTTACCATCGAAGAATCTACCAAGGAAGAAAAATCTTCTTTGGTAGAATTACCATCGAATGGGACGACCTGCCGAGAGGCTGCGCACAGCGCCGAGAATGGCGTCGGTGTCGATGCCATGGGCACGATAGAGATCGTGAATGGCTCCGCTTTGTCCAAAGGCCGAAACGCCCAGGGCCCGGCTTCGGTGGCCATAGACCGATCCCAGCCATGCCAGAGAAGCTGGGTGACCATCCGAGACGGTGACCAGCACGCAGTCCCGACCGAGCGGAGCGAAGAGCTGTTCGATATGCGATGAGATCGCATCTCCCTCCGCCCGACGGGCGCCTGCCTCCGTCCATCCTTTGTGCAATCGATCCGCCGAGGTCACGGCCAGAACGGCCGTCCGGCGAGCTTCGGCAAGGTAACCGGCCGCTGCTATCGCCTCGGGAGATACCGCGCCAGCATACGCGATGACCACATCCGCTTCAGGCGACGGCGGGCGTAACCAGTATGCACCTTTGAGGATATTTGCCTGATCTTCGGCAGAAGGCTCTGGCGTCTGGTCGATCGCTCGCGTCGACAGGCGCAAATAGATCGCACCGCCTTCGGCATCTTTCAGAAGATCATCTGGCGCAGGCGTCCCGCGGCTCTGCACATATTGAAGAGCAAAGCGCAGGATGACCGCCAGTTCGTGACCAAAGGCTGGCTCGAACATTGCCAGTCCGGGCTGTGACATGCCGATCAGAGGCGTGGCGATGGATTGATGTGCGCCGCCCTCCGGAGCCAGAGTGATACCCGATGGAGTAGCTGCAAGAATGAAGCGTGCATCCTGATAGCAGGCATAATTCAAACCATCGAGACCACGACTAATGAAGGGATCGTAGAGCGTCCCGACCGGGATGAGGGTTTCGCCAAAGAGGTCGCCGGAAAGCCCCAGCGCCGACAAAAGCGAAAAAAGGTTCATTTCGGCGATGCCAAGTTCGATGTGTTGCCCGTCCGGCGAGCCGTCCCAGCGGAACGTGGAAGGCAGTTGTGCCAGACGGAATGCATCTTCGCGCACAGCCGGGGTATGCAACTTCCGCCGATTCACCCAGGCGCCAAGGTTGGTGGACACCGTCACGTCAGGCGAGGTCGTCACGATACGATCCGCCACCGGATGATCGGATTTCGCAAGTTCGCCCATCAGGAACCCGAAGGCCGCCTGGGTCGAAAGCAGGCCCGCGCGATCGAGGCCGATGTTATGTGGCACTTGCACTGGCGGCGCCCTGTGGCGACGCAGTGTCAGGCCCGTAAGGAAGGGAACTGTTTGCAGGAACCGCGCTATCTCTGCCTCTTCCTCCGCGGTTCTGCCCCGCTCCCACTCTCTTCCTTCGGGCACGCCCAGCCTGGCGCGCAACACGGCGATCTGGTCCGGCGTCATCAGCCCGGCATGGTTGTCCTTATGCCCAGCCAGCGGCAGCCCGTGGCCCTTGATCGTATATGCAAAGAAGACAACAGGGCGGTCATGGGTGCGCGCGTTGCGGAACGCCGCGCAGAGTTCGCTGATGTCATGGCCCCCGAGGTTCGTCATCAGCGTCGCGAGCTCATCGTCATCGCGCCGGTCGATCAGGGCCAGCAGGTCGGGGTCATCGGCAAAATCCGCAGAGAGCCGGTTGCGCCAAGCTGCCCCTCCCCGGAAGCAGAGCGTGGCATAATCCGCATTCGGACAGGCATCGATCCACCGTTCCAACCCCTCGCCGCCGGGTTCGGCAAAGGCCGCCTGCTGAAGGCGGCCGTGCTTCAGCGTGACGACATCCCAACCAAGCGCGCTGAAGACGGCCGACAGGCGGTCGTGCTGGCCATCTTCGGACACGGCGTCCAGGCTCTGCCTGTTGTAGTCGACGACCCACCAGCAATTCCGTAGCCCGTGCTTGTGGCCTTCAAGCAGCGCCTCATAGATATTGCCCTCGTCCAACTCTGCATCGCCGAGCAGAGCGACCATCTTTCCTTCGGGATGCGAAAGGCCCCAGCCATGGCTGCGGACGTAGTCCTGCACCATCGACGCGAACAAGGTCTGTGCGACACCGAGACCGACCGAACCGGTTGAGAAGTCGATGTCGTCGGTATCCTTGGTGCGCGAAGGATAGGACTGAGCGCCCCCGAAAGCCCGGAAATCGGTCAGCTTCTGACGTGACTGCCGCCCCATCAGGTAAAGGATCGCATGCAGTGCAGGACTCGCATGAGGCTTCACCGCAACTCGGTCTTCGGGCCGCAGCGCATCGAAGTAAAGCGCCGCCATCACGGTCGCGAGAGAAGCCGAAGATGCCTGGTGACCGCCGACTTTCAGGCCGTCGATGTTTTCGCGAAGATGGTTGGCATTATGGATCATCCATGACGAAAGCCACAGAACGCGCTTCTCTAGCGTTTCGAGCATTTCCAGGCGTTCGCTTGCCAAGGTCGGCAACGCGGTTGCAGTCACTCCCCCGTCAGGCATGTCCGGCTCTCTCTTTTACGTCTTGTGTCCGAGCCTATCTGCTCTACGATAGTAGAAACAGCCAATCTGCATCAGCAAGCGCGATTGTCTTGGTGGATAGAGCTAAGGAACGGACCCCGAGATGTCTCCGACACCAAAACTGGATCGAATCGACCGACACATTCTGGCTCTGCTCCAGAAGGATGGCCGCCTCACCGCGCAGGTGATCGGTGACAAGGTCGGCCTATCACCGACGCCGGTGCTGCGCCGCATCAAGATCATGGAGGCGGCGGGCATCATCCGGGGCTATGTCGCGCTTGTGGATCAGAAGCTGGCGGGGCTGCCTGTTTCGGTGTTCGTGTCCATCCGTCTCGAACGGCAGCAGGAAGAACACCTGCAGCGCTTTTCTCGAGCCATCGCCAACTGGCCAGAGGTGCTGGAATGCTACCTGATGACGGGACGGCAGGATTTCCTGCTTCGCGTCGTGGTAGAGAGTCTCGAAGATTACGACCGCTTCCTGAAATCCCAGCTTACCCGGCTCGATGGCGTAGCGTCTATCGAGTCCAGCTTTGCACTCGCGCAGGATAAGTATACGAGTGCGCTGCCGGTCCATATCGGGTGAAGGCGGGAACATGGACGACCAGGAACTGGACGACACCCAATCACATAGCGGTCACGACGAGCACCCGATCGTTGCGGGACTCGGCGCGCGCGTGCGCAAGTTGCGCCAGGAACAATGCCTCACCCTTGAAGAACTCGCGCGCCGATCGACGGTCAGCCGCGCCATGCTTTCCAAGATCGAGCGGTCAGAGAAGGTGCCAACGCTCGGCACAGTTGTGCGGGTCGCCAAGGGGTTAAACGTGACGCTGTCAGGCTTGCTTGGCGCAGAACCTGACAGCTCGGAAGTAGCGATCCACCGGGCAAGGGACCGTATCGTGTTCCGGGATCCGAAAAGTGGTTTCGAACGCGAGACATTGTCCTCGGGCCACACGCCGAGCGATGTCGAGATCGTTCTCCATCGGTTGCCACCGGGCAGGTCCACAGGAGTATTGCCTGCCTATGCGGTCCCGACCGACAAATACGTGCTCGTGCAAGCCGGCATCCTCAGCGCCGAAGTCGAAGGCGCGACCTACACGGTGGAGGAAGGGGACACGCTTTTCTTCAGCGTGAAGTCCCCATATCGGTTCAGCAATGAGGGCAAGAAGCACCTCGTTTATCTTCTGGTCATGATCCGCGGTGAACGCGCATAACACCAAAATCCGCCTGCCGCTGAGGCCGTGATGCAAGCTCTTGGGGGGGATTCCGGTAGGGGCAGGATCGTATCACAAGGCCCTGTTGCCCCCTATTTCCCTTCAATCTGATCTCTGTGGTCGCCTTCTTGGTGGCGATCACCGCTGGGCGCCCCTTTTTGGTGGCTGTGAAGGCGGCAAGATATCGGCACGATTGTTTCACGACCTACCCCCGGTTTTCCGCCGCCAGCGGTACTCGCCGGCGAGCAGGTTGCCGTTTGTCAGGACCCGCGCGTCCATTCATCCACCTCGCGCCCTGCAGCATCTTTGGCCAATCCATACCCTTCCTGGATTTTGCCCGGGGGCTGGTCGCGCTTGCCGGCGATCTGGTCGAAATCGTCATCCACCGTCTGCTCGAGGTCCGGCAGGTCGCGCAGGCTTTCCAGATCAAAGGCGGCAAGGAAGGTCTCGGTGGTCACAAAGGTATGGGGGGCGCCCCGGCGCGGCTCACGCGGGCCAGTCCCGATCAGGTCGCGTTCTACCAGCCGCCCGATCAGGTCGCGGCTGATGTCTTTGCCGAATATGTCCTTCAGCCCGTCCCTGCTGATCGGCTGGTGATAGGCAATCGCCGCCAGCACGGCCAGGTCGAACTCCGACAGATCCAGGGCGCGGTCTCCAACCTCTGCCGCAACCCGGATTGCCGGGGCAAAGACCGGGCGCGTGCGCAAGGTCCAGCCTGCACCGACCTTCGCCACCTCATAGGGCCGGCCTTCCAGATCGGCGGCCAGATCCTCCACCAACTGGTCAACGGATACCCCCTGCCCGACCACCCGTTCCAGCGCCTCTCGCGGAACGGGTGCAGCCGAGGCAAACAGCACGGCCTCGATCCGCTGCATCCAGGTACGCCAGATCAGATCAGGTGGCAGGTCGCTCAACTCGCGGTCCAAACCAGCCTCTGATCGCGCCGTCTTCATGGTCACAGTCCATACAGGCGGAACGTCTCGCGCCCCGTCAGTTCTCGTACTGCGCCCAGCGAAACCAGCCGGTCGCACAGCCGCCGCGCTGCCCGGTCGGACATGAAGGTCATCTCTGCCGGTGCCACCGCATTTCGCGACAGGAACAGATCGACGGCCCGCCCTGCTTCTCTTGCGCGCAACCTCGGCGCCACCGCACGCAACCGTGCCGACCGGCGCGTCAGATCGGCGGCGAGCGCCAGCGCCTTCCCTGCGCCGGCAACGACAGCACGATGGCAGGCCAGCCTCAGATCTTCGCCCCGCAACCGCAGATCGCGGGCCTTGATCTCCAGCGTCAGCATCGGCAGCAGATGGTCCCATCCCATGGACCGCGCCAGCACCGCTTCGGCCAGGATCAGCGCCTCGGTCTCAGTGCGCGGACGGCTTTCCAGCACGGCCTCGATGACCTCCGCCGCCTTGTCCACCGGCGTCGCACCCCTGGCATCAAGCCAAACCGGAATGCTCTCGGCCTGGGCGCCCTCCAGGGCGCGCCCAAGAGCGGCCACAGAGATCGGCCGCGCCACGGCCCGCGACCATTGCCGCAGCACCCTTCCCCCCGGGCCCGGATCGTCGCCCGGCTTTGTCAGATGCAGCGCATCGCGTAGGGCGCCGGCCGCTTCCCGGCGCCCGGCCAGCCCGGCACAGACCTCGGCCGCAGCCAGTGCGAGGCAGTCGCGCCAGAGCGCCTGCGGAAGGCTTTCCACCCCTGCCGCCAACCCCAGATGCGCCAGCGCCGCCCCTGACCGGAAGGCCGCAGCTTCGGGGTTTTCCGCCGGAACAGAGACAATCCACCTTGGCAAGGGCGGGATCGTCAGAGAGGCGACGAAGATGTTGGCCTGGGGAGCATCCATGCAGGCAGTCTATCGCGGCGCGGCGCTTTTGGCTACCTGATTGACCAAATTGCGCCGTGTCTTGCAGGAAAGCGCAATGTCCAATAATGTTGCATTATCGGACGCAGAGAGGTAGTCACTCCGAAATGGCCCGCTCTTGCGTCTCAGACCCCGTCGATGAGGATATCCAGTGCGCGCTTCAAGGCATCCCGCTGCGACGCGAGGCTGCCAATGGCGTCGTGCAATTCGTTGCCATGGACGGCCGCGAGTTCCTGCACACGAACGATCCAGGCGCTGCCCGCGATCTCGACCCGTGGCGTGAAACCGGGAAAGGCTGCGTAGCGCCCGGCCTCACGCAAGGGTGCGACAATGCGCGAGGCGTCGATGCCGATCATGTCCGTCTGCAGGTCAACGACCAGTTGGCCGGTCTTCAGGCGAAACACGTCGAACTGCGCCATGTCGCACCAGACTCAGAACGTGCGAAACGCTGCGAGGGGCAGGCCTTCGCGGGCAAGCTCTTCGGCATAGGCGGCATTTGCCGCGCGGTTTTCCTCGCGCCAAAGCCGGTTGCGCTCGGCCTTGATCGCCTCGGCAATCGCCGCTTCCGCCAGGCGCGACATGTTGAGCCCAAGTGTTCTCGCGGCTTCTGCAACCTCGGAGTCCAGCGTCAGATTGACCTTGATGCGACCCAAGGTGATCTCCTCCCTTATACGCATTAAAAAGGAGTATAGATTGAGTGATGCCGGCGATCAAGACGGGCCCCCGCCCATAGCCCTGCCTCCTCACATCGCGGGTTCCGGCACGCTGGACCGGCTGGTGGAAACCGCCCGAGACTACGCAAGGGCTGCGGCCTCCGAGAACACGCTGAAAGCCTATGCGAAGGACTGGGCCGCCTTCGCGCGCTGGTGCCGAATGCGCGGGGCCGACCCCCTGCCGCCCTCGCCCGAACTTGTCGGCCTCTACATCGCCCATCTGGCTTCCCCGCAGGGAAAGCCCCCTGCCCTCTCGGTCTCTTCCATCGAACGGCGCCTGTCGGGCCTGGTCTGGGGCTACCGGCAACGTGGCCAGCCCTTGGACCGCAAGGACCGCCATATCGTCTCGGTGCTGGCTGGAATCCGCCGTCGTCACGCCCGCCCGCCTCAGCAGAAGGAGGCGATCCTGCCCGAGGACCTGCGCGCGATGCTCGCCACCCTGCCCCATGATCTGCGCGGCCTGCGCGACAGGGCCTTACTGCTGATCGGCTTTGCGGGTGGGCTGCGGCGGTCCGAGATCGTGGGCCTAGACCATGGCAGGGACGATACGCCCGACAGCGGTGGCTGGATCGACATCCTGGACCAGGGTCTGCTGATCTCCCTGCGCGGCAAAACCGGCTGGCGCGAGGTGGAGATTGCGCGCGGATCCTCTGACCAGACCTGCCCTGTGCATGCCCTGACGCAATGGCTGCATTATGCCCGCATCGACTTTGGCCCGGTCTTTGTCGCGGTCAGCCGCAACGGGCTGAAGGCCACGCAGGACCGCCTCTCGGACAAGCACGTTGCGCGGCTGATCAAGGCCTGCGTCGAAGAGGCCGGCCTGCGCCCGGAACTGTCAAAGGCCGAGCGGTTGGCGCTCTACTCCGGCCACTCCCTGCGGGCGGGCCTTGCCAGCAGCGCCGAGGTCGATGAGCGCTACGTCCAGAAGCAACTCGGCCACGCCTCGGCCGAGATGACGCGCCGCTACCAGCGGCGGCGGGACAGGTTCCGCATCAACCTCACAAAGGCCGCCGGGCTGTAGGGCTTGATTTCCCCGCGGGGAAATCAGGCCTTGTCCAGAACGGCAAAGAAGGCCTCGATCGCTTGCTCCAGTCGGTCGCGATCCAGCGCGGCGAAATCCATGTCGGCGCGCAACTCTACCTTGCCGTCGGTCGCGGTGCACCGCACCCCCGCCGGGCCCACCGGCACGGCAAGCGAGATGCGGCCCCGCCGCCCTCCCCCGCGCGGCGCCCCGCGCACCTTCTGCGGTAGCGGACCGGTCTGCCCTGCCAGAAAGCGGCGCAGGAGCGCCATCTCTTCCTCTTCGCTGCGCTTGCCGGGCACCTGCAACATCCGCGCCAGGACGCCCGCAGAACCAGGCTCTGCCTCCAGCCGGTCAGCGAGCTGAAGGCCAAGTGCGCGGGGAATGGCATAGGGATGCTCCAGCGCCTTCTCCAACGCTCGCATCAGGAAGGCAAAGCGGCGAATGTAGCTGCGCTTTTGTGGCGACGCGCTGGCATAGAGCCTGTTCACCGCCTCATCCAGATCGGCACAGTCGTCAATCGCATCCTGCGCATAGGCGCGGGCCAGGTTCGCCATTTCGGCGAAACTGACATCCTTGCGGATCAGGTTCTCATCCACCATGCGGCGGTAGAGCGTCTCCATCGTTTCGCCCGCCGCCATCAGGCCAGCAGGGATCGTCGCATAAGCCGGGTCGCCGGTTTCCTCGTGCAACTCGCGCCAGGCGGTCAGGCGGCGCAGCCCCTGGATCAACTCATACCCGCCCCGCCCGTCCGGTTCGACCCGGATCGGGTTCGACAGGCCCACCGCCTGGATCGAGGCCTTGAGATCGTCCAGCGCAAGATCGGCAACCAGACTGCGGTCGCGCACAAGCTTGCTGGTGCGGATCGCGGAGGTGGGAACCATGTCGACGATCAGCCCGAGCTTTTTGAGCCGCACGAACTCATGCGCCAGCGCGTCGTTCTCGGCGCGGATGTCCGCCTCGATCATCGCGCGACGGCGCAGCGCATCGGCATTTTCGCCGATGGCCGTCGCCATCGGACCCCGGCGGGGTATGCCAAAGGCCTTGACCTCCAGGTCCGGGGGCAGGGGGCTCTCGTCAGGCTCCGCGGGAAGGTCGATGTCGAACATGCGACGTTTCTTGGTCATGCGGCATCCTCCAGCTTGGCCCAGGCGGCGTGAACATGGGTTCGGAACTCTTCATAGGCGGTGTCAAAGGTCGTGCGTGCGCGCCGCCAGGTTTCGCGCGTCATGTCGCGGTAGTCGGTTTCATAGATCGAACTCAGGAACCGGCCCGATTGCTCGACCGCGCGGGTATGTTCGATCGGGTGTTCGGTCATCCTGTCGCCGAAAACCTTGCCAAAGGCATCCCGCATCGCGCGGTGCAGATCATTGCCCGGTTCGTATCTCGTCAGAAGAAAACGGACATCAAGAAACTCTTTCGGCAGCTTCGATTTCCCCGCGGGGAAATCGGCGCTGAACTCCGACAGATCGGCCAGAGCCTCGGCAAGCTGGCCGATGAAGGAGGTGGTCGAGTCGTATTCCCAATAGCCGGGGCCAGAAGGGATGTAGAGGAGGTCGGCCGCGAAGACAGCGTTCATCGACTGGTAGCCGATGGCGGGCGGGCAATCGAAGATCACGATGTCATAGGCATCGTCCGGCAGCGCGTCGAGCCAGCGCGAGACGGCCGCGAAGAAGCTCCAGTCCGGATTCACATGGCGATACTGGGCCGAGGCGAACTCGACGAAGGCCGCATTTGCGCAGGACGGCACGATGTCGATCGTGGGCCAGCAGGTGGGCTTGATGAAGTCGGTCACACGAAGCTCGCCAAGCCCGGTATCGCTGATCGAGGCGGGCAGGCGGCGCTGCGCCACGCTGCGCCCCGTCTCGGCCCCCTGTACCGCGCGGTTCATGCGGTCGGTCTCACGGATCAGGTCGCGTGCCATGATGCCCCAGACGGTGTGCTCTTCGCTGACATCCGACAAGCCCATGGAATGGCTGAGCGTGGCCTGCGGATCGAAGTCGATGGCAAGCACCCGATAGCCATCCAGTGCGGCAGCATGGGCAAAATGGAGCGCGACGGTGGACTTGCCCGCCCCGCCCTTGAAGTTCGACACGGCGACCCGCAGGGCCCGCTTGTCTTTGGGCCGCCAGGGCATCAACGACTTGCGATTGACCTTCATCTTGCGCCGCATCTCGTTGATCTCTTCCAGCGAGAACCAGCGTTGGCGGCCATCTTCCTCGATCTCGCCCGAGGGCAGGCCAGGCTCGGAGGCGAGACGGCCGCGAAACGTGTTCTGGTTCACCTTAAAGATCAACTCGGCCACTTCCCAGCTCGAGAAGCGGCGCAGAACCTTTTCATTGCCGGGCGAGAAGGTCTGCTTGCGGATCCAGCCCTGCATCTTGAGCGAATTGTCCCGCAGCGCCTGCAGGTCGCGATAGCCGTACATCGTAGCCTCAACGTAAATTGTCGTTGAAATCGGAAATACGCTGAATTTGACGATTTCGCAAATCCGTTGTTCACTGTCGGAGCATTTCCCCGCGGGGAAATCGCCGCGCGCCGGAAACAGGCGGAATCCCTGCCTGTTTCCCGGCGCCAGGCCGCAGAGCCAGCGGCCCGTGATTCGGCTGGAGGGCCGAATGGTGGCTATATGATGGGGGGACAACATTTACGCCCCACGACAGATTGAGGGGACATTTGGCCCTGTTCAGGTGACAGACAGGCTGTCCCCCAATACCATTGATACCTGGATTCAAGATGGGATTTCGGACCTCTCCGAACGGTCGCTTGACAGAATCGTGAAACTCAACGCTAATCCTCTCACAACCGGGATTAACGCCGGGAAATGGGGAACGCGGCGCTGACTGCGCTGGTTCCCGAGGCAGGCGAAGCGACCCCACCGGATCGGGCAAGGCGCTTCAGACAAGCAACCGCCGCCGGCCCCGGGCTGGCAGGCCAGAACAGGGGCGCCGATGCGGATCGCGCGGGCCACCGGCCGCAATGCGGCGGTGCTGAAGTATGACCTCCTGACTGCTCTGGGCGCCTTCGCTTGCGCCGGCGACAAACATGCCCAGCGACTGGTGCTGCGCTTCGTGACGCTGATCGTCGCGCGCTACAACTGGCAGATCGACGAACTCGCGGTGGGCCAGCGCGAAATCGCGGCGCTCTGGTCCGTGGACGAACGCACCGTCAAACGCGAGATGGCGCGGTTGCGTGACATGGGCTGGCTAACAGTCAAGCGGGCCGCCGCACGGGGCAGGGTGGCGGTTTATGGTCTGGGTATCGAGACAGTCCTGACGGCGACCCGATCGTGCTGGCCGAATGTCGGCCCCGACTTTGCCAGCCGCATGGGGGCCGGCGAGGGGGCCGCCCAGCCCAGCAACGTGATCAGCTTTCCAGCCGGCGGGGCCGCGGCAGGGACCGCGCCCGGCGCATGGGGGCAGGTGCAAGGCCTGCTGCAGGAGGAGAACCCAGCCCTTTTTGCGGCCTGGTTTGCCGTGCTGCGGCCTGACTACGGGGCCGATGGCAGCCTGTGTCTGCGGGCCCCATCGCGGTTTCACGCCTCGTTCGTGGCGACGCATCATCTGTCCCGGCTTGCGCGGCTGGTGCAGGGCGTCGCGCCAGGGATCACCCGGATTTCCGTGGCTGCGGAAGGGGGGTAGCCCAAGATGGGGCAGGGCGACTTACCAAAAATATAATCGATTAACACAACAATAAAAACGTTTATACTCGCTCCAGAGCCTGATTCTCTGGGGAGGGAGCAGCCTTTGGCCGGACTGCGCATCGCTGATCTTCGCAAGGCCTATGGGGCGGTCGAGATCCTCAAGGGGATCGACCTCGACATTGCAGACGGCGAATTCGTCTGCTTCCTTGGCCCTTCTGGCTGCGGGAAATCGACGCTCTTGCGCTCGATCGCCGGGCTCGAGGCGCTGAGCGGCGGCGAGATCCATCTGGGCCAGCGCGACATCACGGACGCGCCCTCGGCCCGGAGGGACATCGCGATGGTCTTTCAGAACTACGCGCTCTATCCGCATATGACAGTGGCGAAAAACATGTCGTTCGGCCTGTCGCTGAACGGCATGAAGCGCGACGAGATCGACCGCCGCGTGCAGGAAGCGGCCGAGATCCTGCGTATTGGCGATCTGCTGCATCGCAAGCCGAAGCAGTTGTCGGGCGGCCAGCGCCAGCGAGTGGCGATCGGGCGGGCCATCGTGCGCAAGCCGCAATTGTTCCTGCTGGATGAGCCGTTGTCGAACCTGGATGCCGCGCTGCGCGTGACGATGCGGGCCGAACTTGCGGCGCTGCATGAGCGCCTGGGCGTGACGATGATCTATGTGACGCATGACCAGGTGGAAGCAATGACACTGGCCGACCGGGTCGTGGTGCTGGACAAGGGCCGGGTCAGCCAGTTCGGCGCGCCGCTCGAGCTGTTCCACCGCCCGTCGAACCTGTTCGTGGCGGGGTTCATCGGCACGCCGAAGATGAACCTGTTCCAGGGGCGGGTCATTGGCCAGGCCGGACCGCGGCTTGGAGTCGAGGTGAACCCTGGCGCGGTTGCCGTGACAGTGGACCTGGCTCAGCCGGTGGCCGGGTGCGAGGGCGAGGCGGTGAGCCTGGGCGTGCGGCCCGACCGCCTGCAAGTCAACGCGGAGGGGCAGGGGCTGCCCGGCCGGGTGACGCTGGTCGAGCGGCTTGGCACCGAAAGCCATGTGCATGTGACGCTGGACAGCGGGCAGGCGGTCACGGCGATCACCGGTGGCGGGGTTGTCCTGTCGGCCCGTCAGCCGGTGCGGATCAGCTTCGCGCCCGAGGATGTCTATCTGTTTGACGCTGGCGGTCAGGCGATGCCGCGCAGGCTCGACGCCATCACCGAAAACCTGCTGACGCAGGACAAGAGGGCCGCCGCCGCGGCCCGCCAACAGGAGGAGACTGCATGATGAAATTCCGTTCGGGCCTTGCGGCCCTGGCCGCGTCGGTCGCCTTTGCCGGCGCCGCGCTGGCCGAGGACCAGGTAATCCGCTTTGCGACCTGGTCGCAGGACAACCTGGCGATCCAGGAGGCAATTGCCCGCAAGTTCGAAGAGGCCAATCCTGGCGTGAAGGTCCAGGTGGAATCCTACGGCGATGGCTATGATACCAAGCTGGCCGCCGCCATGGGCGCAGGCGATGCGCCCGATGTCATGTACATGTGGAACTTCCCGGCCTATGCCGTGTCGCTGCTGCCGCTGAACGATCTGATCGCGCGCGACGGGGCGGCGATGAACTATGCCGATATCCCCGAAGGCCTGATGAGCACGGCCACGATCGACGGAAACATCCTGGGGATGCCCGCGGGCTATACGACGCATGTCGTCTTCTACAACAAGGACATGCTGGCGGCCGCCGGAGTGGCAGAACCCGCCGCAGGCTGGACCTGGGACGATCTGCGCAAGGCCGCGGCCGCGATCAGCAAGCCCGAGGAGAACATTTTCGGCTTTGCAGTGGATGCCAAGCCCGATCCGTATGATTTCGAGCAGTTCTTCTGGTCGAACGGCACGCAATACATCTCGGACGACGGCAAGGCGGTCGAGGGCTACATGAACAGCCCCGAAGCCGTCGAAGTGCTGACGATGTTCGCCGACATGGTGAAGTCAGGCGAGGCCGTGGCGCTGAACATCGGCGACCAGACCTCGGGCGGCGATCTGTTCAAGGCAGGGAAGCTGGCCATGTTCGAAAGCGGCCAGTGGTCCTTGCCGGGCATCGAGGAGTCGGGCGTGAACTTTGGCGTGGCCGTGCTGCCGGCCTTTGGCACCAAACCGGTGAAATCGGCGATCAACGCCTCGTCCCTGTCGATCTCGAAGGACAGCAAGAATGTCGATCTGGCCTGGGAGTTCGTGAAATTCTTCGCCTCGCCCGAGGCGATCAAGATGCGGACCTATGAACTGCCGCCGCGCACAAGCGTGGCCGAGGAGGCCGGACTGACGCAGGACCCGATCCTGGCGCCCTTTGTCGAAATGCTGGCGGTGTCTGGCGGCACGACCCCGGCCTTCCTGAAGAATGCCGAATGGGCGCGCATCCAGGAAAACCTGTCAGCCGCGATCGAGGCAACGATGGTGGAACAGGGCAACGCCCAGGCGAATCTGGACGAGGCCGTCCAGCGTTCGGCCCGCTTCCTGAAGTAAGCGGACCGGGCCCGGAGAGATGGCAGCCATGACTCAGCCGACCGCAGGCAAATCCTCCCGCAGGCGGCAGGCGGGGCCGGGCCTTGCGCCCTGGCTGTTCATCTCTCCGTGGATCATCGGCTTTGTGCTGTTTACCCTGGGGCCGATGGCCTTCTCGCTCTACATGAGCTTCTTCGACTGGCCGATCGTGGGAGAGCGGGCCTTCATCGGGCTTGAGAACTACCGCATGATGGTCATGGACGATCCGCAGTTCTGGGAAAGCTTGTGGATCACCACGAAATTCGCGCTGATCTTCGTGCCCCTGAACATCGCGATCGCCTTTCTGATGGCGATGCTGCTGAACCTCGGCCTGAAGGGGACGGGGGTGTTCCGCACGGCCTTCTACCTGCCGTCGGTGATTTCGGGCGTGGCCCTGGTGACGATCTGGTCCTGGATCTATTCGCATCGCTACGGGCTGTTGAACTACCTGCTTGGCCTTGCGGGCATCGAGGGGCCCAACTGGCTGGGCGACCCGTCCTGGGCGGTGCTGGCCATCGTGATCGCGAGCCTGTGGGGGTTGGGGGGCACGATGCTCATCCTGTTGTCGGGGCTGCAATCGATCCCGAAGGAGCTTTATGAGGCGGCCCGGATCTCGGGGGTGCCGGTCTGGGCACAGACGCTGCATATCACGCTGCCGATGCTGGGGCCGATGCTGTTGTTCGCGGTCATCACCTCGATCATCTCGGCCTTTCAGCAGCTGACCATCGCGCTGCTGCTGACAGAGGGGGGGCCGCTGGGATCCACCTACTTCTTCGCGATGTACATTTATGACAACGCGTTCAAATACTTCGACATGGGCTACGCCGCCGCGATGTCCTGGATCATGTTCGGGATCGTGCTGTTGCTGAGCCTTGTCGTGATGAAATCCTCGGCCGCCTGGGTGCATTACGAGGGCGAGGTGAAGGGCAGGGGGGACGACCATGGCTAGAACGCTTGCCTATGGCGCGCTGATCTTCCTGTCGGCGCTGTTCGTTGCGCCCTTTCTGTGGACGCTGATCACTGCGGTCAAGTCCGAGGCCGAGCTTGTGGCCTATCCGCCGGTTTTCTGGCCGGAGACCTGGCGTTGGGAGAACTTTGGCACGGCCTGGACGAAGCTGCCCTTCAACACCTTTCTGACCAATTCAGTGATCGTGGTCGTGCTGTCGACCATCGGGCAACTGTTCTCATCCTCGCTTGTCGCCTTTGGTTTTGCCCGCTTCCGCTTCCGGGGGAGGGACACGATCTTTGTCGTGCTGCTGGCCTCGATGATGATCCCCTGGGACGTCAAGATGATCCCGCTCTACATGCAGTTCAACTTTCTGGGCTGGATCAACACGCTGAAACCGCTGATCGTGCCGGCCTGGTTCGGCGAGGCTTTCTTCATCTTCCTGCTGCGCCAGTACATCCTGACGATCCCCATGGAGATCGACGAGGCGGCACGGATGGATGGAGCGAATGCCTGGCAGATCTACTGGCGGATACATCTGCCGCTGATGCTGCCGGCGCTGGTGCTTGTTGGGACGTTCCATTTCATGAATGCCTGGAACGACTATCTCGGGCCGCTGATATTTCTGAACGATCAGTCGAAATACACGCTGACGCTGGGCCTCTCGCTGTTCAAGGGGCTGCACGGGCAGGACACCATCTCGATCTCGGCGGTGACGATCATTCTCTGCTTGCCGCCGCTGGTGCTGTTTTTCTTCGCACAGCGCTACATCATGGACTCGGCTCTTGGGTCGTCGGTCAAGGGATGAGCATGCTGTTCGATCCCCGGAAGGTGCCGTTCAGCCGGCGTGAGCGGTTCCTGACCCTGTCGGTGATGGAGGGCGCGCTGATGCTGCGGTCGGTGCGCGGAGGCGATCTGCGCCCGTCACTGGGGCGGTTGGCCCGGATCGCGCTGGAGGATGATGCGGGGGTCGAGCTGGTCGCAGAGTTGCAACTGTCGCCTGGAGTGCTGGAGGCGCGGGCCGGCGGGGGGCGGGTGCGCTTTGCCATCGGGGCGGGCGAACGGCTGCATGTGGCGGGGCAGGGGGTCCGGCTGGCCCTGCATCTGGAAGGTTCGCGCTATGACTATGCCTACCGCACGCCGGCGGGGGAAAGCTGCCTGGTGGCCGCCTATGAGAACCTGCGGCTGATGCCCAGGGCCAGCGCCGGAGAGGTAGAGGTTACGGGCCAGTGGCGGCGCGACCGGTCGGAGAATGTCGTATGCCGTTTTGGGGGGGCGGGGGGGTTCGAGGGGACGGTCGACCTGTTCACCGTGACGCCACCGTCCGCATCCAAAGCGCGAACCGAGGCAGTCGCGCGGGAGGCCGAGGCGGAGTTTGCCGCGTTCCAGTCCCGCTTTGCCCCTGCGCGCGAGGGGGGCGAGGAGGCGCATCGGCTGGCCGCCTATCTGCTCTGGGCCAACACGGTGCCGGCGGGCGGGATGCTGAGCCGGCCGGCGGTCTACATGTCGAAGAACGCGATGATCAACATCTGGTCCTGGGACAATGCCTTTTCGGCGCTGGGGCTGGCTGCGGCGGAGGGCACGCTGGCCTTCGACCAGTTCGCCGCGATTTACGACCGGCAGGATGCTTCGGGCATGCTGCCTGATTTCGTGCAGGATCAGGGGGCGTCCCTTGCCTTTACGAAGCCCCCTGTGCACGGCTGGGCCATCGGGCTGATCGCGGACGCCGTGCCCGGCTGGCTGACGACCGAGCGTGCCGACTATCTGGCCGAGCATCTGGCGGCGCAGGTAAGCTGGTGGCTGACGGCCACGCGGGCAGGGCAGGGGACCTTGCCCACCTATCCGCATGGCAATGACAGCGGCTGGGACAATGCCAGCTTCTTTGATCGCGGCGGGCCGGTCGCTTCGCCCGATCTGCCGACCTTCCTGATCCTGTGCTGCGATGCACTGGCACTGCTGCGCCCGGGGGAAACGGCCCGCTGGAGCGCGCAGGGGGAGGAACTGCTGCGACTGATGCTGGATCAGCTGGCGGATGAAGAGGGATTTGGCACGCGGCGGCTGGCCGAGCCCGAGCGGCTTGAGCGGGGTCAGAGCCTGATCCGGGTGATGCCGCTTTTGCTGGGGGATCGCCTGCCGCGCCCGTTGGCCGAGCGCCTGGTTGCGCAACTGCGCGAGGATCATCTGACCGACTGGGGCCCGGCGACCGAGGCGCCTGCAAGCCCGCTTTACGAGGCTGACGGTTATTGGCGCGGGCCGATCTGGGCGCCCACGACGGCGCTCGTCTGGGACGGCTTGCGCCGCCAGGGCGAGGCGGCCCTGGCGCGAGAGGTCGCGCTGCGGTTCTGCCGCCTGTGCGAGGTGGCGGGCATGGCCGAGAACTTTGATGCCCTGGCTGGCCGGGGGCTGCGCGACCCCGGCTTTGCCTGGACATCGGCCGTGTATCTGATGTTGACCGGCTGGCTGAGGGAGGGGGCATGACGTTGAAGGAACGGCCCACGCTGAAAACCATCTGCGCCCGCACGGGCCTGTCGGTGGCCACGGTTTCCAAGGCACTGCGCGGGTCGGATCAGGTGCGCCCGGAAACCCGCGCGATCGTCGAGGCGGCGGCGGCGGAACTGGGCTATTCGATGAACCTCTCGGGCCTGCAGCTGCGCACCGGCAAGACCTACCAGATTGCCGCGGTGATGACGGTGCCCCCGCCCGAGACTGACGAATGGGAAGGGGTGGAATACACCCAGCTTCTGTCTGGCATCTCGAAGGCGCTGGAGGGTACGCCCTATCGCGTCGCGCTTTATGCCGTGCCCGATCACAGGCAGGCCTTGTCGGTGATCCGCCGGCTGGTCGAGCGGCGCGAGGCGGATGGGATCATCCTGTCTGGCACGCGGCCGAGCGATGCGCGCGTGGCCTTCCTGCAGGAACAGGGCTTTCCCTTCGTCACCTATGGCACGACATCGGCCCATGGCGCGCACCCCTTTGTCGATGCAGACAACGCGCAACTGATGCGCCTGGCCGTCGCGCGGCTGGTCGAGCGCGGGCACCGGCGCATCGCGCTTGTCAACCCGCCAGAGGCGATGAGCTATGGCCAGACACGCGCCGCGGCCTGGGCCGAAGCCATGGGGGCGGCGGGGCTGAAGGCCGACCCGGCCCTCTTGTGCGCGGGCACGCTGACCCCGCGCTTCGGGGCAGAGGCGGTGCGCCGGCTGAGCCACCTTGGCGACCCGCCCACCGCCTACATCTGCGCGAACGAGGCGGCAGCACTGGGGGCGCTGTCGGCCTTTGCCGAGGTGGGGTTGGTGCATGGGCGTGACGCAGTGATCAACGCGACTGACGACCTGAATATCAGTGCCTATTTCGTGCCGCCGTTGACGACCTTCTTTCTGCCGATCGGCCGGCCTGCCCGGTTGCTCGGCCAGTTCATGCTGGGCCGGCTGGAAGACCGGCCCATCGAAGAGCTGCAATGCTTCCTGATGCCCGAGCTGATCGAACGGTCGGATGACGTATTGCGCCCGACCGGCGAGGCGGGGCCGGCATGAGCGCGCTGGACACTGCGAACCCGAGCTTCGCTCCGGCGGAGTTGGCGGAACTGGCGCTGCGCCATTTCGGCATGGCCGGCCAGATAAGGCCGCTGCCGTCAGAGCGTGATCAGAATGCGCGACTGACCTGTGGCGGCGAAGACTTCGTGCTGAAGGTCGCGAACCCGGCCGAGGATCCGGCCCAGATCGCGCTGCAAGGCGCGACCATGCGGCATCTGGAGCTGGTGGGTGTCCCCGGCATCCCGCGCGTGGTCCGGGCGCTGGACGGGGCCGATCATGCGGTGGTCGAGGTGGCGGGGCGGCCCGCACTTCTGCGGCTGGTGAGCTGGATCGGCGGAACGCCCATGGCCCAGGCGCCGCGAAGCCCCGGACAGTTGCGGGCCCTAGGCAGCTTCATGGGGCGGCTGACGGCGGCGCTGCAGGGCTTTGCCCATCCCGCCGCCTTCAGGCCCGACTTTGCCTGGTCGCTGGACCATGTGGGGCAGTTGGGCGGCCATGTGGCCGATATCGCAGACCCTGACCGCCGGGCGATGGTTGCCCGGCTGTTCCAGGATCATGCGGCACGCATCACGCCGCGCCTGCCGTTCCTGCGCGCGTCGGTCCTGCATCAGGATGCGAACGATTGGAATGTCATCGTCAATACGAACGACCCGTCGCAAATTGCCGGGCTGATCGACTTTGGCGACATGTGCCATGGACGGACGGTGAACGAACTGGCCATCACGCTGGCCTATGCGCTGCTGGAGGCCGACAATCTCTATGCCGCCCTGCAGGCCGTGGTGGAAGGTTTTTCCGGAGCATTTGCGCTGACAGAGGAAGAGGCCGATCTGGCGGTCGACCTCATGCGGATGCGGCTGGCGGGATCGGTCTGCCTTTCGTCGCGTCAGTCGAAGCTGCATCCGGAGAACGCCTATCTGCTGATCTCGCAGGCACCGGCGTTTCAGCTGCTGGAACGGCTGGAGCGGTTGGACATGGCCTTTCTCCGTGCCCTTTGCCGCAAGGCGGCGGGGTTCGAGGCGGTCCGTGGGGCCGGGGCGGTGCGGGCCGACCTGGAGCGGCGCAGCCTTCATCCGGTGCTGTCGCCCGACCCGCGCCGCCTGCCGCGCATCGCACTGCCGACCGATGGAACACAGGCGGGCATGCCGGCCTTTTCCGATCGTGCCTTCGACGCCTGGTTCGCCGCGCAGCGACCCCGGGGGCTACCTCTGGCTTTGCCATTCCTAGGTTTTGGACCCTATGGCGAGGTGCGCGGGGTCTATGTCGCAGATCACTTTGTCGACGAAGGCGGGGCCGGGCGACGTAACCGGCATCTGGGGATCGACATCTTTGCCCCGGCCGGAACGCCTTTGCATGCGCCGCTGCCGGGCCTCGTGCAATCTGTGGCCTACAATGCCGATCCGCTGGACTACGGACATACCCTGATCCTGCGCCACGAGACGGCTGCGGGGCGGCCCTTCTACACACTTTACGGCCATCTTGGCGCAAGTTTGCCAGACCTGCTGGCGCCCGGCCAGTCTGTGGCCGCGGGGCAGGTCATCGGGCATCTCGGAGACTGGACCGAGAATGGCGGCTGGGCCCCGCATCTGCATCTGCAGGTGATGACGACGCTGCTTGACCAGCCCCCCGGCAATTTCTTTGGCGTGGGCCATGACAGCCTGTGGCCGGTCTGGGCCGATATCTGCCCGGATGCGAACCTGCTTCTGGGCCTCGAGCCCGAGAGTTTCAGGGTGGACCCGGTCCCGTCCGAGGCGATCCTGGCGCGTCGGCAGGCGGTGATCGGACCGTCGCTGTCGCTGTCCTATCGCGAGAAACTGAAGATAGTCCGCGGCAGGGGGGCCTGGCTGATCGACGAGACCGGGCGGCGATACCTCGATACTGTGAACAACATCACCCATGTCGGCCATTGCCACCCGCATGTCGTTGACGCCATGGCGCGGCAGGCGGCTGAGTTGAACACCAACTCGCGCTATCTGCATGGGCTGATGCCCGCGCTGGCCGAACGCATCGGCGCCACGCTGCCAGGCGACCTGCGTGTGGTCTACTTCGTGAATTCCGGCACTGAGGCGAACGAACTGGCGCTGCGCATTGCCCGCACGGCGCTGGGGAAGAAGGACACGGTAGTGCTCGACTGGGCCTATCACGGCAATTCGGGCGGCACGGTCGAGATCAGCCCCTACAAGTTCAAGCGCAAGGGCGGCTTTCCGCAGCCCGAGTTCCTTCAGGTGGCGGCCTTTCCCGACCCCTATCGCGGGTTGCACCGGGGCCCGGACAGCGGCCCGGCCTATGCCGCCGACATTGACCGCTGCCTGGAGGCCGTGGCCTCGCGGACGGGCGACGGGGCCGCGACCTTCATCGCCGAGTCCGTATCGGGCGTTGGCGGGCAGGTGCTGTTCCCGCCCGGCTATCTCGCCGGGGTTTACGCCCGGGTTCGTGCGAAGGGCGGACTGTGCATCGCGGATGAGGTTCAATGCGGTTTCGGCCGGGTTGGCGCGGCCTTCTGGGGGTTCGAACTGCAGGGCGTGGTTCCCGACATCGTGGTCCTGGGCAAGCCGATCGGCAACGGCCATCCGCTGGCCGCGGTGGTGACGACGCCGGCGCTGGCAGCAAAGTTTGCGAACGGGATGGAGTATTTCAATTCGTTCGGCGGCAATCCCGTGTCGATGGCCGTTGGCCATGCGGTGATGGATGTGATCGAGGCCGAGGGCCTGCAGGCCCATGCCCTGGCCATGGGCGATCGGCTGATGGCCGGGTTCGGCCAGATGGCCGAGCGCCAGCCCCTGATCGGCGATGTGCGGGGCAGCGGACTGTTCGTGGGGGTCGAACTGGTGACCGACCGGGCCGCCCGGAGACCGGCCACCACGGATGCGGAGCGGGTGGTCGACGGGCTGCGGCGGCGGGGCATCCTGTCTTCGACCGATGGCCCGCAGGACAACGTCCTCAAGATCAAGCCGCCGATGGTTTTCGGGCCCGATGAGGCCGATCTCTTCCTGGCCGAGACCGAGGCCGCCCTGAACAGCCTGATCGAGTGAACCCATGACCAAGACACAACGCGGCCCGGACCTTGGGGTCTGCTATTACCCCGAGCAATGGCCAGAGGCAAAATGGGCCAGCGATGCCGCGCGGATGGTGGACCTTGGGTTGACCTGGGTGCGGGTCGGCGAATTTGCCTGGGCGATGATCGAGCCGGAGCCGGGCCGGTTCGACTGGGGCTGGCTTGACCGGGCGATCGAGACTTTGGGGCGCGCCGGGCTCAGGGTCATCATGTCGACGCCAACGGCAGCACCGCCGAAATGGCTGGTGGACCTGTACCCCGAGATCCTGCCAGTGGGCGCCGATGGGCAGCCGCGCAAGTTCGGGGCGCGGCGGCATTACGACTTTTCCTCCCCCCGCTATCGGGCCGAGGCCGCGCGGATCGCGAGGGCGGTGGGCGAGCGATATGGGCAGAACGCCCATGTCGCCGCCTGGCAGATCGACAATGAATATGGCGATCATGATACGGTGCGGTCCTGGTCGCCTGCGGCCCTTGTCGCCTTTCGCCAGTGGCTTGCGGCGCGCTATGTCTCAATCGATGTGCTGAACGCGGCCTGGGGCACCAGTTTCTGGTCGATGCGCTATGGCAGCTTCGATCAGATCGAACTGCCGAACCAGATCGTCGAGGAGCCGACACCCACGCATCTGGCCGACTTCTACCGGTTCTGCTCGGATCAGGTGCTGGCCTTCCACCGGGCGCAGGCCGAGATCCTGCGCCGCCTGGCGCCCGGTCGGCCGATCACGCATAACTTCATGAACCAGAATACCGACTTCGACCATCACGGCATCAGCTCCGATATCGACGTGGCATCCTGGGATGTCTATCCGCTGGGCAATCTGATCCACGGTCGGCTGCCCGAAGAGCTGAAGTCGCGCTACCTGCGCACCGGCGACCCGGATCAGCCGGGCTTCAACCATGACCTTTACCGCGGAGTCGGCAAGGGCCGGGTCTGGGTGATGGAGCAACAGCCCGGCCCGGTGAACTGGGCGGCGCAGAACCTGGCCCCGGCCGACGGGATGGTGCGTCTGTGGACCTGGCTGGCCTTTGCGCATGGCTGCGAGATGGTGAGCTATTTCCGCTGGAGGCAGGCGCCCTTCGCGCAGGAACAGTTTCATGCGGGCCTGATGCTGCCTGACGACAGCCCCGACCAGGCCTTCTTCGAAGTGGCGCAGGTGGTCGAGGAACGCGCGACCCTTCCCAAGGTGGGGCCAAGGGGCAGGGCCGAGGTTGCCTTCGTGCTCGACTACCCTTCTCGTTGGGCAATGGAGGTCCTGCCGCAGGGGCAGAACTTCCGCCCGGCCCATCAGGCGCTGGACTGGTACGCGGCGCTGCGCCGGCATGGGGTGGATGTGGACATCATCGGCCAGGAGGCCGACCTGGAGGGCTATCGTCTGGTGGTGGCCCCCGATCTTGTCACTCCGACCGAAGGCTTTGTCGGCCGGCTGCTCAGCTCGGGCGCGAAGGCCGTTTTCGGGCCAAGAAGCGGGTCCAAGACCCAAGACTTGCAGACACCTCAAAACCTGCCGCCCGGGCCGCTGGCACGGTTGATCGACATGCGGGTGACGCGCGTCGAGAGCCTGCCCGAGTGGCATGCCGAGACGGTGATGATGGGCAACAGCCTGTTCGCGGCCAGCCGCTGGCGCGAGACGGTCGAGACTTCGGCCCACGTGCTTGCGCGGTTCGAGGGGGCCTATCGCGAGGGAGCGGCGGCGCTGATCGGCAACGACCGGGTACGCTATCTTGCTACCCTGCCCGAACCCGATGGGCTGCGGGCGGTGCTGCTCGATGCGCTGGACTGGGCCGGGGTCGCGGTTCTGCCCGATCTGGGCGATCTGCGGCTGACGCGCCGGGGGCCGCTGACCTTTGCCTTCAATTTCGGCCCCAAACCGGCGCGGGTGCCTGCGCCCGAGGAGGCCGTCTTCGTGCTGGGTGGCCCAATGGTCGGGCCGGCCGACCTTTGCGCCTGGGTGCAGCGGGGCGGGGACGACGGCTAGGCCCTAGTCTTCATCGCCGGGGCGGCGGGCTGGCGGAACCTCCGGGTTGCCGTCCATCCTGTCGCGGTGGAGGGCCGCACGGCCCAGAAGCATCAGCGTGACGGGCGTGGTGATCAACAGGAAGATGCCGATCACAAGCTCATGCAGGACCACCCGGTCCATCACCCAGGACGACAGCAGCATCGATCCAAGCAGGATCCCTGCCGCACCCCAACTGGTGCCGAGCGTCGGGGCGTGCAGCCGGTCATAGAAGCTGCGCAGCTGGATTAGGCCCAGTGTCCCGATCACCGTCAGCGTGCTGCCGATCACCAGCAGGATGGCGATCAGCATGGCCAGCCACGTGGGCAGCGCGTCGAGTGCCATTATTCGATCACCTCTCCGCGGATCAGGAACCGCGCGAGCGCCACGGTGGCGACAAAGCCAAGCGCCGCGATGACCAGTGCTGCCTCAAAGAAGAAGGTGGTGCCAAGCCGCATTCCGGTCACCACGAAGAGCAGCATCGTGGTGACGTAGAGGGTGTCGAGGCCAAGCACCCGATCCTGCGCGCGCGGCCCCTGCAACGTGCGATAGGCCGCCGCGCAGGCGGCCAGAGCGAGCGCGAGTTGCGCATAGGTGAGTGCTGCCCAAAGGATCATGTCCGGGGTCATGCAAAAGCCTCCAGCAGTAGGGCTTCGTAGCGGTCGCGGATCAGGTGGTGCCAACTGTCCTCGTCGATCATGTCGAAGACATGCAGCAACAGGATGCCCTCTTCCGCGTCATAGTCGAGCCAGGCGGTCCCTGGCGTTGCGGTAATGACCAGCGCAAGAAGTGCAAGCGGTTCGGGCGCAGACAGGCGCAGCGGAATTTCGACAAAGCCTGACCGGCGCTGTCCGTGCCGGCCGTTGGTCAGGATCAGACGGGCCACGGCCAGGTTCGAGCGGATGATGTCGACACTCACGATCCCGGCAAGACGGATCAGAGGCCAGATGCGGCGGATGCGCGGCCCGCGTGGCTCGATCGCTGCAAAGGCCCAGCCGGCAAACCCGCCTACAGCGAGGCCGAGCAGGACATGGCCGGTCGAAAGCCCGTTCAGCAGCAGCCAGACAAGGGCCAGCGCAAGCGAAAGCAAAGGATGCGGCAAAAGGCGCATCACGGGGCAGCCTCCTTCCGTTCCTCGGTGCGGGGGGCTTGCAGCACGCCACCTATATAGCCCTCGGGGCGGTCGAGGGCGAAGGCGGTCGAACGCATGAAGCGCATGGTGTCATCGGCCTGGCCCGTCAGGAACAGGATCATTCCGACCAGGGCCAAGACCGGCACGATTTCAACAGCCAGCACACGCGGCACCGCACCGTCCGATGCCCAGAAAGTCTGGATGCCGATCCGTACAAGGCCGATCAATGTTGCGAACCCCGAGAGCAGCACAAGCGTCAGGAAGCCAGACGAAAGCCAGCCCGGCAGGGCAGGGCTGCCGATCACGCCTTGAAGGATTGCGACCTTGCCGATGAAGCCCGCCAGCGGCGGCAGGCCGGCCAGTGCCACGAGGCAGATCACAAAGCACAGGCCCAGTACGGTCAGGGTCCCCGGGATGGCCATGCCCACCTCGGGTGCGTCGTCTTCCTCGCGCTCGTCCAGGCCATAGGCATCGGCTGTCAGGGCCAGCATTGCGGCGATGCCGCCTTCTTCGCGGCTCATCGGTTCCAGGAGCAGGAACAGCGCGCTGGTCGCGAACGTGGAATTCACAAGGTAGAACAACGCTCCCGAAAGCATCGCCGTGCCGCCCCCCGCCAAGGAAAGGCCGATGACGGACAGGAGCGTGCCCGAGGAAATCAGCACCAGATGCGCGGCCATGCGCCCCAACCCCTGTGAGGCCAGCACGCCCAGGAACCCGAAGATCACGGTCGCCGTTCCGCCGGCAATCATCACCTCGGCGCCAAAGCCGGCGGATGGCCCGGCGTTGGGGCCCAGCATCATCATCGCCAGCCGCAGCAGGGCGTAGATGCCCACCTTGGTCATGATCGCGAACATCGCCGCAACGGGCGCTGCGGCGGCCATGTAGGCCGTCGGCAGCCAGAAGGACAGCGGCCAGATCCCTGCCTTGATCAGAAAGGCCAGACCCAGAAAGGCAACCCCGGCATGGAACATCGGCCGATCCTGTGCAGGCAACAGTGGAACGATGTTCGACAGATGCGCCATGTTGAGCGTACCGGTCACGCCGTAAATCAGGCTGACCCCGATCAGGAACAGAAGCGAAGCGGCCAGATTGATCGCGATATAGTGCAGGCCCGCCCGAACGCGGAGCTGCCCCGTGCCATGCAGCAACAGCCCGTAGGAGGCCGCAAGCAGCACTTCGAAGAAGACGAACAGATTGAAGAGGTCGCAGGTCAGGAAAGCGCCGTTCAGGCCCATCAGCAGGAACTGGAACAGCGAATGGAAATGCGGCCCCTGGCGGTGCCAGCCGGCCGCCGAATAGACCAGCGCCGGCAGGGCCAGCAGCCCCGTCAGCACGAGCATCATGGCCGAAAGCCGGTCCACCACCAGCGCGATGCCGAAGGGCACGGCCCAGTCGCCCAGCAGGTAGAAGCCGATGTCCTTGCCCCCCGCGAGGTCATAATCCTTGGCGCGGTTCATGAGCTCGACCCCGGCGAGCAGCATCGCCGCCGTGGCAACAAGGCTGATCACCAGCTTCGCCCGACGCTGCTTTTCGTCGTAGAGCAGCATGAGGGCGCCCGCAAAGAACGGGATCAGGATGGGCGCGATGATAAGGTGTTCCAACGCGATCATCATGGATCACGCTCTTGACCGTCGACATGGTCGGTGCCGGTCAGGCCGCGCGAGACGATCATCACCACCAGGAACAACGCAGTTGTGGCAAAGCTGATCACGATGGCGGTCAGCACCAGCGCCTGAGGCAGCGGGTCGGCATAGGCGGTGGGGTCGATGAAACCACCCTTGGGCATGATGGGCGGGGCGGCGAGCGTCAGCCGCCCCATCGAGAAGATGAAGAGGTTCACCGCGTAGGACAGAAGGCAAAGCCCGATGATCACCTGAAAGGTGCGCGGGCGCAGCAACAGCCAGGTGCCCGAGGCGGCCAGAAGCCCGATGGCGGCGGACAGCACGATCTCCATCAGGCCTCCTCTCGCGCCGTTGCTTCAAGCTCGCGCAGGCGGGCCGAGCGAAGCGACTGGTGGGCGATGGCGATCAGCATGAGGACCGTGGCCCCGACCACGAGGCCATAGACCCCAAGGTCGAACAGCATCGCGGTGGCGGCAGGCACCTTGCCGATCAGCGGCAGGTCGACATAGCGCGCATGGGCCGTCAGGAAGGGATAGCCGAACAGGAAGGACCCCATGCCGGTCAACCCCGCGATCAGCAGGCCGAGGCCCATCCAGCGCACGGGAAGGATGGTGATCCGCGCCTCGATCCAGCGCACATCCTGGGCGATGTACTGCAGCAGGATGGCGATGGCGAGTGTGACGCCCGCCGAAAAGCCCCCGCCAGGCAGATCGTGGCCGCGCAAGAACAGATAGGCCGAAAGCAGGATCATCGCCGGATACATCCAGCGCATGACCGTTGCCGGAACAAGGATGTAGTCCCGCAAGGGGTCGCGGTTGGAGCGCATCTGCTGGTCGGCGGTGTTGATGCTTTCCTGCGCGGGGCGGAACCGGCGCAGCAGGGCATAGACCGTCAGCGCGACGATGGCGAGCACGGTGATCTCGCCGAATGTGTCGAAGGCGCGGAAGTCGACGAGGATGACATTCACGACATTGGTCCCGCCACCCTCGTAATAGGCGTTGCGCAGGAACCAGTCGCCGATGTTGGGGATCAGTGGGCGGGTCATGGTGACATAGGCGATGCCGGCCATGCCCATCCCAACGACCGCGGCTATGCCCAGGTCGCGGAGGCGACGCAGACGGGCGGGAAGAAGCTTGTCCTCGGCAATCTCCTCTCGCCGGCGTGGCAACCAGCGCAGGCCCAGAAGCAGAAGCACCGTCGTGACGATTTCGACCAGCAGCTGCGTCACCGCCAGATCGGGTGCGGAAAACCAGGCGAAGGTCAGGCAGGTGACCAGCCCTGCGCCGCCCAACAGGACCAGCGCGGCAAAGCGGTGATACTTGGCCTGCCAGGCCGCACCCAGGGCGCAGGCCGCGCCCACAGCCCACATCAGGGCAAAGGCCGGGTTCAGCGGGTTCGACAGATGGCCAGGCACCAGCCGCAGGGCGCCCCAGACCGCGACGGCGGCGCCCAGGATGCCGCCCAGCACCACCAGCCGCAGCTGCGGCTGCAACCGTTCCGTCCCCAGGGCCAGGTGCAGGCGACGTGGCTGCTTCCAGGTCAGTTCCAGCAGCAGCCATTCGAAGATCCTCTGGGCCCGAAGGCGATGCAGCAGGGGCGGGGCCTCCGGGCCCCCGGCAATCCTGCGCGCAAATGCCATATAGAGCAGGATCCCGGCCACGATCGCGAAGAGGCTCATCGCAAGCGGCAGGTTGAAACCGTGCCAGATCGAGATGTTGTAATAGGGCATCTCCGGCCCAACCACCGTGCGCGCCGCCATGTTGAGCACGGGGCCGAGCGTCTGGGCGGGAAAGACCCCGATCAGGATGCAGACCAGCACCAGGAACTCGACCGGGCGGCGCATCCAGGGGGTGGGTTCGTGCGGGACCTTCGGCAAGTTCCGGGGCGGCGGACCGAAGAACACAGTCGCAATGAAGCGCAGCGAATAGGCCACCGCAAAGATACTGGCAAAGGTGGCCAGATAGGGCAGCGAGTCATCCAGCCAGGTGCCGTTGTGCCAACTGGCCGCCTCGGCGAAGAAGATCTCCTTGGAGAGGAAGCCGTTCATCAGCGGCACCCCCGCCATTGCGGCGGCGGCCACGATGGCCAGCGTGCCAGTGAGTGGCATGAAGCGCATCAGCCCGGTCAGCCGCCGCATGTCACGCGTGCCGGTTTCATGGTCGACGATGCCCGCCGCCATGAAGAGCGAGGCCTTGAAGACCGCATGATTCACGATGTGAAAGATCGCGCCCAGGATCGCGCCGCCGCTGCCAATGCCGGCGAGCGCGGTGATCAGGCCCAGATGGCTGATCGTGGAATAGGCGAGCAGTCCCTTCAGGTCATGGCGGAAAAGCGCGATCACCGCGCCCAGGATCAGCGTGGCCATCCCCGTTCCGGTGACCAGGAAGAACCAGGCGGTCGTGCCGCCAAGCGCGGGCGTGAACATGATCAGCAGGAAGACGCCCGCCTTCACCATGGTAGCCGAATGCAGATAGGCCGAGACGGGGGTCGGGGCGGCCATGGCACCCGGCAACCAGAAATGGAACGGGAACTGGGCCGATTTCGTAAAGGCCCCGATCAGGAACAGGCCCAACACCAGAAGATACCTCGGGTGAGACCGGATCGCCTCTCCCGATTGCAGGATGCGGTCAAGATCGTAGCTGCCCACGATCTGTCCCAGAAGCAGCATGGCCAGCAGCAGGCACAGCCCGCCTGCCGCGGTGACGATCAGCGACATTCGTGCCCCGTCGCGGGCGGCCTGGCCCTGATACCAATAGCCTATCAGCAGAAAGGACAGGATCGAGGTCAACTCCCAGAAGACCACCATCATCAGGACATTTCCGGACAGGAGCATGCCCAGCATCGCCCCGGAGAAGGCCATCAGAAAGGAGTAGAACCGCGGCACCGGGTCGGCGGGCGACAGGTAATAGCGGGCATAGATGATCACCATCACCCCGATCGATTGCACGAGGCAGATGAAAAGCCAGGTGAACCCGTCCATCCGGAAGGCCAGGTTCAGGCCGATCGTTGGAACCCAGTTCCAGACCGAGCGGACTACGCCGCCGCCGGCCACCTCGCCGTAGAGCGAGGCCGACAGGGCAAGCCCCCCCGCCATGAACAACCCCGAAATCCAGGCCGCGGCGGTATGACCGTTGACCGGCAACGTAGCCGAGACGACGGCGCCCAGAAAGGGCAGCAGGACCACCAGGAGGATCAGGTTCTGTTCGATCATGCCCGGTGCAGTTCCCCTTCTGGATAGGCGATGATGATGGCCACCCCTTCCATGTCAGACGCCAAGTCAGGACCCCCCGCAACAGCGGCGCCGCGTTGGCTGGACATCAAGAGAGCGCCCCACCATTTGCGGCGGGAATCGGTCGGGATTCAATGGCCTGTAGGGGCGTTTTCGTCTTTTGAGTCTGTTGTCCGGCTCAGCCGGCGACCGGGGTTGCCTCATCGGTCGCCGAAAGGTCGAAGGTTTCACCGGGGAAGAACTTGGCAAGCCGGACGTCGGCCGACCTCGCATGTCCCTCCATCCCCTCCAGCCGCGAAATCCGGGCCGTTGATATGGCCAGAGCGCGCGAGGCCTCGCGCGTCGCGCGCTGCCATGTCACCGTCTTCATGAACTTGTGGACCGACAGGCCACCTGTATAGCGACCGGCCCCCGACGTGGGCAGGACATGGTTCGGCCCCGAGCATTTGTCGCCATAGGCCACCGTCGTCTCCTCGCCCAGGAACAGCGAGCCATAGGCCCGCAGGCGCCTGAGCCACCAGTCAGGATCGGCCGCCTGCACATGCAGATGTTCGGGTGCGTAGGAATCGGCGACCTGCGCCATCTCCTCCGCCGATCCGCAAAGGATGACCTCGGCATAGTCGGCCCAGGCTCCTGCGGCATTGGTCGAATTTGCGGGTGGCAGATCGGCGATCATCTGCGGCACCCGCGCCATGACCTGACGCGCAAGGTCTGCATCCGTGGTCACCAGCCAGACCGGAGAATTGGTACCATGCTCGGCCTGACCCACAAGGTCGCTGGCCACAAGCTCCGGGTCGGCCGTGCTGTCGGCGACGACCATGCTGTCGGTCGGCCCGGCAAAGAGGTCGATGCCCACCTGGCCATAGAGGATGCGCTTGGCCTCTGCCACATACTGGTTGCCCGGTCCGACAAGGATATCTGCTCGCGGCAGGCCGAACAGGCCGCTGGCCATAGCTGCCACCGCCTGAACCCCACCGAGGTTCAGGATCACATCCGCTCCGCAGAGGTCCATCGCGAAGATGATCGCGGGGGGCAGGCCGATCCCCGGGCGGGGCGGGGAACAGGCCGTGATATGCGGAACACCCGCCACCTTGGCCGTCGTGATCGTCATGATCGCACTGGCGATGTGGCTGTAGCGCCCGCCCGGCACGTAACAGCCCGCCGATGAGACAGGGATCTGGCGCTGGCCTGCGGTCAGGCCTGGCAGGATCTCGATGCTGCAATCCATGATCGTGGCGCGTTGCGCCTCGGCGAAGCGGCTGATGTTGCGGTGGGCAAAGCGGATGTCCTCGCGCAGCTTTTCGGGCACCTGGGCGGTTGCTCGGGCCCGAGCCTCGGGCGAGACGATGATGTCGCCTTCCCATTTGTCGAGCTCGCGGGCAAGGCGGGTGACGGCGACCTCGCCGCCTTCGCGGATCTCGTCCAGAAGCGCTTCGACCGATGCGCGGACATCGGCCTGGCCGGTTTCCGCCGTGCGGGTGGATTTCTTGAGATAGATCATGTCTGTATGGGCTCTTTACATCCGGCCCTTCCAGGGCACGACCCGCCGTTCGATGGCGCGCATCAGCAGATCGAAGGCATAGGCAATGGCGGCAATGACGATGATGCCCATGACCACGGTCGATGTCTGCAGGAACTGGCTGGCCGTCAGCACCATGTAGCCAAGACCCTTGGTCGCCGCGACCATCTCGGCCGCCACCAGTGTGGTCCAGCCGAACCCGATGCCGATCCGCATGGCTGTCAGGATTTCGGGCAGGGCGGCCGGCAGGATGACATGGCGCATCACCTGCCATCGTGTCGCGCCAAAGGAATAGGCCGCGTGAATCTGCTCGATGGCTGCCGATTTCACCCCTGCCCGCGCCCCGAGCGCCACCGGGGCCAGCACCGACAGGAAGATCAGCAGCACCTTCGACATTTCGCCGATACCGAACCAGATGATCATCAGTGGCAGATAGGCCAGGGGCGGAATGGGTCGGTAGAATTCGATCGGGGGATCGAAAATCCCCCGGGCGAGGGGGCTGATGCCCATGGCGATGCCGAGAGGAATGCCCACGAGGCAGGCCAGGAAGAAAGCGCCGAAAACCCTGGCTGCCGAGACGGCCACATGTTCCAGGAACGGCGTATTGGTGAAGCCGTTCGCCCAGATGTCGAGGAACTTGCGAAAGACCGCCTGAGGCGAGGGCAGGAACAGCGGCTTGATCCAGCCAAAGGTGGTTGCCGCCCACCAGATAAGGAGGATGCCGCCGATCGATGCGATCGAGAGCCAGAAGGTCTCGCCCTGGCCGGGTACGCCATAGGTCTCACCTGGCTGGGTGGCGCGGCTCTTGCTGAGAAAGGCAAGGCGGCGCGGCTTTTCTGCGGGTTGCGGCCGGTCGGTCATGCCGCAGCTTCCTCATCGGCAAAGATGATGCCGAGAACCTCTTCACGCAGTTCGATGAAATCGCGGCTTGCCTTGACAGCACGGGCGGGCTGCCCCTCGAGAAAGCGGCGCGAGAAGGGCAGATCGAACCGATGGGTGATGCGACCGGGGCGCGGAGACATCACGATCAGGCGCGTGCCCATGAACAGGGCCTCTTCCACCGAATGGGTGATGAAGAAGACCGACTTCGCCGTCTTGCTCCAGATGTTCAGGATCAGTTCCTGCGCCTTTTCCCGGGTCAAGGCATCCAGCGCGCCAAGCGGTTCGTCCATCAGCATCAGGCGCGGGTCGCAGGTCAGGGCCCGGGCAATGCCCACGCGCTGCTGCATTCCGCCCGACAGGTTGTAGACGCGGGCCTTCTCGAATGCCTGAAGCCCCAGAAGGGCAATGAAGCGGCGGGCGACCTCGTACCGTTGCGCCTCGGGCACGCCTTGCAGCATCAGCCCGAAGGCCACGTTGTCCAGCACGTTGAGCCAGGGCAGGAGCGCGTGCTTCTGGAACACGACCGAACGGTCCGCTCCCGGCCCCGTCACCAGGCCGCCGTCAAGCAGAACCTGGCCCGAAGTGGGAGACAAAAAGCCCGCGATCAGGGAAAGCAGGGTCGACTTGCCGCAGCCGGAGGCGCCGAGGGCCACGACAAAATCGTCACCCTCGATTGCAAGGTCGATCTCGCGCAGCGCTTCGACCGGGGGACGGCCATCGGCGGCCGGATAAACGACCGACACTTTGTTGACGTGCAGACCCATCGTCCCTCCTGATGCCACTGTGGTGGGGCCGGAAGGCGGGCAACCGCTCCCCGGCCCCTGCAGAATTACTTCGCAGCCTCGGCGATCGAGGTGTTCACGAAGGGTGCATAGTCATCCAGAGCGGCGTCAATCCGGCCTGCCTTCACCAGGAAGTCGGCCGTCGCCTTCATGTTGGCGGCTGCGCCGCCAAGCCAGGTTTCGCCCATCTGGTCTGTCAGCGGGATAAAGGTGAAGCCCTTGAGGATGCCCGGCACCTGATCCGCCTGGGCGCCGGTTACCTCGGCAATGGCCTTTACCGGCGCGCTGTCTGCCGTCCAGGCGGCGGGATCCGCCAGATAGGCCATGTTGGCCTCGTTCATCGTCTTGGCAAAAGCGACCATGGCATCGGCGTTCGCGGCGGCGAAATCCTTGTTCACGACCCAGCCGTCGAAGGTCGGATAGCCCCAGGCCGCCGTCTGGTCGGCGCCGACGATGAAGGTGCCGCTTTGCAGGATCTGGTTCTGGACCGGTTCCCAGATAAAGGCGGCATCAACCTGTCCCGAATCCCAGGCGGCGGCGATCTGGTCGGCGGGCAGGTTGACGATCGTCACCTCGGATTCCGGAATGCCCACATGGGCAAGTGCCCCCATCAGCGAATAATGCGCTGTCGAGCCGACCGGCACCGCGATCCGCTTGCCCTTGACATCCTCAAGCTTGGTGATGCCCGAGTCCTTCTTGGCGATCAGGCTTTCAGCGGTGCCAAGTCCCTGCGCGATCATGAAAAGCTGCAGATCGACACCCTGGCTAGCCCCGATGGCCAGCGGCGAGGAGCCAAGTTCGGCCACCTGCACGTCGCCCGAGGCCATCGCGGCAATCACCTCGGTGCCCGATCCGAACTGGCGCCACTCGATGGTCCAGCCGGTTGCGGCGTCGAACTTGCCCTCGGCACGGGCAACTTGCATGGGCGTCGGGCTGCCGAAATGGCCGATGATCACGTTTTCGGCCAACGCGGCGCCTGCGCTGAGCGCAAGGGCAGCGGTGCCGGCCAGCAGTCTGGTAAGGCGGAAGGTCATGGGTCAACTCCTTGTTGGGTTGGATGGCCTGCAGATTTGCGCAGGGCAGGGGCGACGTTCCCGTCGTCTTTTCTTGGTTCGGCGGTCTTGCCCCGGGAAAAGGCAACGACGGCTGCTGCCAGTTCATCGAGCGTGTCAAAGGCTGTGCAGCGGGGGTCGGTTTCCTCGGAGATGAGCGAGAATTCCGTGCAGGCGATCAACTGCACGACCGCGCCGGCGCGCAGCAACTCGGCTGAGGCATCTTTCAGGACTTGTCGGGTCTCCGGGCTCGGGCCGGAGGATTTGAGCGCGCGAATGGCGGCCAGCAAAGCATCCTCGTCCGAAGGATAGACGGCGGTCCTTCCGAAGCGCTCAAGGGCCGTGTCAAAGAGACCCACCCGACGGACGGCCGGCGAGGCAAGGATGCCGACAGGCCCAGGGCGTTCGGCGGCGCGGGCAACGGAAAGCTCGACCATGTCGATGAAAGGAACAGAGACCGCTTGCCGGATCAAGTGCGCATAGTGATGGGCGGTATTGCAGGGCATGGCCAAAGCCTCGGCTCCGGCCTGTTCCAGCCGCCTTGCCATCGCAACAAGCACCGGTCCCGGATCTTCGCCCCGACCCTCGATCAGGCGTCGGATGCGCGAGGGCACCTGGGTGTTCTGGTCGACGATCAGCGGCACATGGTCCGCATCGTCGGTTGCTGGGGTGGCGCCAAGAATGCGCTGCATCAGCAGGACCGTCGCTTCGGGACCCATGCCGCCCAGTATTCCGACCCGCCGCGGCGTCATCGTCCCGCCTCTGATGCAAGGCGCCAAACGGGACGCATGGGGCTCGGACGGCGCATCGTGTCATGCACCGCCTGACAGGATCTTGTCATAGCCGAACAGTGCCGCCGATCCGCCGGTATGCAGGAACACGACACGCTCGCCCTTGGCGAACCGCCCGCTGCGGCAGTAGTCCACCAGGCCAGCGGCCGCCTTGCCGGAATAGACCGGGTCAAGGAGGATCCCCTCAAGCTCGGCGAAAAGGCGGATCGCCTCGAGCGTGTCTTCCCGTGGGATGCCGTAGCCTGCGCCGACATATGACGTGTCGGCGATCACATCCGCGCGCTGGACGACGCCCGGGCACCCCAGTTTCTCGGCGGTCTTGACGGCGAGGTTGAAGACATTCTCTTCCTGCTTGTCCTTCGGAGCGCGCACCCCGAAGCCCAGAAGAGGGATGCCGGCATTGATGGCCTTTAGGCCGGTGATGAGCCCGGCCTGCGTGCCCGCGCTTCCGGTTGCCGTGACGATCCGGTCGATGACAAGGCCCCGGTCGTTCGCCTGACCCAGAAGCTCGAAGGCGCAGTTGACATAACCCAGCGCGCCTGTCGGATTCGAGCCACCGCCCGGGATGACATAGACCTTGTGGCCTTCGGCGCGGAGGCGGTCGGCCACGGTTTCCATCTCGGCAGCCATGTCGGCGCCACCCGGGCGCTTCTCGGTCGTCGCGCCGTGGAGATGGTCGAGCAGAACATTGCCGTTTGAATTGTAGTTGTGGTCATTGGAACCGGTGCGGTCTTCCAGCAGCAAGTGGCAGCCGAGGCCCAACTTGGCCGCGAAGGCAGCCGTCTGGCGCGCATGGTTCGATTGGGTCGCGCCTTGGGTGATGACCATGTCGGCGCCCAGGGCCTCGGCCTCGGCCATGAGGAACTCGAGCTTGCGGGTCTTGTTGCCGCCGGTAGACAAGCCTGTGCAATCGTCGCGCTTGATCCAGATTTCCGGGCCGCCCAGTTCGCGGCTCAGTCGGTCCAGCGGCTCCAGCGGCGTGGGCAGATGCGCGAGAAAGCGGCGTGGAAAACGCGACAGATGCATGGGACGGTTCCTTGAGTCCAGCAAGAACTAACTTGCACGTTCCGATGATTGCAAAGCATAGTTCGCAAAGCAAATGCGAAAAAGTCTACATAATATTCCTTATCTGCATCTTGTGAGGGTTCTGGATGCGGCTTGAATGGCTGGACGACATCCTGGCCGTGGTAGAGACCGGTTCGTTCAACGAGGCGGCGGAGCGGCGGCATCTGACCCAGTCTGCCTTTTCGCGCCGCATTCGCAGTATCGAGGACTATCTGGGCGTCGAACTGTTCGACCGGTCGCGCAAGCCGGTGCAATTGCGGCCCACGACAGAGGATCAGCAAGAGGCCATCGAAAGACTTGCCTCAGACTTGCGCCAACTGGTCGCAGACCTGCGGCGGGCCGAACGGCGCGGGTCGAACCGCGTGGTTCTGGCCAGCCAGCACGCGCTGACCACGACACTTACGCCCGGCATTCTCGAAGCGATCCAGCGGGGGCCGCTCGACATCTTCCTGCGTCTGAGGTCGGCTAACCTTGACGAATGCTTCGCTCTCCTGCTGTCGCGTCAGGCAGATGTCGCGGTCGTCTACCGCCAGCGCGGCGAAGACCATCCGATCAGCGCCGATTACATCGAAACCGCCACGATCGGCGCGGACCGCCTGATCCCTGTTTTCGGCGCCGCCCATGCAGAGAGGCTGAACGCGCGGTTTGCCTCGGGGGAGTTGCCCTATGTCGCCTATCCCGGCGATGTCTTTCTGGGCAAGCTGATGGAGCGTGCCATCCTGCCCGCGGTCCGTCGCATCTCGGACCCCTCGGCAAGGGCCGAGACGGCGCTGACCCATGCCGCGCTCGAAATGGCAGCGTGCGGCACGGGCGTGGCCTGGGTTCCGGCGCTTCTGGCCCGGGAAAGGTTGGCGGCGGGCACCATGATAAACTTGTCAGCCTCGCTTCCAGAGGTTGAGCTGGACATTACCGCAGTCCGCCTTCTTGGCACGGCCGGACCGATAGAGGCGGCGGTATGGGACCATCTGCGAGCTATGGCGACGTGATGCGGAAACCTAGTTCGTCTTGCAGGTTTCGCCTTCACCGTCGCGCGTCAGGGTGGCCTCATTGCCCTTGATCCAGAATTCCACCTTGTCATCGGCATAGCGGCCACCGTCCGCCGAAACGACTTGCGGCAGGTCCATCGTCGTGCCGGTCGCCTCGAAGGTCAGCAGGACATTGCCCGGCATGGTGCCTGGCTCCGAGAAGTCCGCCTTGACCGCACCGCTGGTCGCGCAGGTGTAGAGTGCCTCGGTCGCCTGAGCCGATGTGGCGGCCAGAGAGAGGGTGGCAAGCAGCGCAAGTCCTGATTTCATTGTACACTCCTGTGGGGCGGTCCGGTGGGGCTGCCGCAGCAGGCCGGCCGCGACCCCAGCCTTTGCCAGGTCAGCCGCCGGATGCAAGGCCAGACGTGTACCCCGAGGGAACGGGTTGCGGTAAATCGGTGTCAGGCGCTGCTTTTCGGGTGCAGGCGGTTGCGAAGATTTGCAACTGCATCAACACTGTGGATCGACCACCTGCCCGGCACAGCACGGGCAAGTCGATTCCCTTGGGGACAGGATGCCCGATCAATCAAAGACCCTCGAGCGCAAGCCCCGGATCCGGTCCCGCACGCAGCCGCTGATCGCCGATGTCTCGGCCGCCCGCTGGCTGCTTCTGGGGATACTGGCGGCCTCGGCCTATTTCTTCTACGGCTTCATCGTGCCCGTGCTCGCGGCGTCTGTCATTGCGCTGGCGAGTTGGCCCCTGCGGCAATGGGCCTACCCCAGATTGGGTCGTACCGGCGCCGCCACGCTTCTTGTTCTGACTCTGGTGGTGTTTCTGGTCGTCCCGATCGTTCTGGCGATGCTCTATGCCTTCCGGGAACTACGCGGCTGGGTCAGTTGGGCGATCATGATCAACAGCATCGGTGCCGATACGCCCGAATGGCTGACCGGCCTGCCGCAGATCGGCCCCTGGTTCGACGAACAATGGGACAGACACGTCGGCAGGCCGGGTGCGATCGGCGAGTTCGTGCAACTCATCAGTGGCTCGAACATCGGCACGATCTATCGCGCGGTGCTTGCCACCGGGTCCATTGCATTCCACCTGGCGCTGAACCTGATCTTCATGCTGATCACGCTGTTTGTGCTGTTTCGCGATGGCGATCGGCTGGTCGCCCAGATCGACCGGGTCGGTCTTCGCATCTTGCCCGACCGCTGGGACCGGTTGTCGCGCGTCATCCCGGCCACGATCAGCGCGACCGTAACGGGAATGACCTTGATTGCGATTGGAGAGGGTGTTGTCCTCGGCGTGGCCTATTGGCTGGCGGGGGTGCCGTCGCCCGTCACGTTCGCGGTGATCACCGGCTTCATGGCCCTGATCCCCGGAGGCGCGCCGCTGTCCTTCACGCTTGTCTCGATCTACCTCGTTGCCAGCGGCAGCCCGGTCGAGGGGGCTGCGCTGTTCGTCTGGGGGACGGTCGAGCTGTTCATCGTCGACAAGACGATCCGCCCTATGCTGGTTGGCGGACCGGTGCGCCTGCCCTTCCTGCCCACCTTCTTCGGATTGATCGGCGGGGTGAAGACGATGGGTATTGTCGGGCTGTTCGTGGGACCAGTTCTCATGGCGATCCTCGTCTCGATCTGGCGCGAATGGCAGCGCCAGATTTCCGAGCAGGAAGAAGCGCCTCCTGCCGACGCTGTTCCACCCCGGCTTGTGGTGGATTAGGTCGACAGGCAAGTCGTCGAACCATCTCCTTGGACCGTACCGGGTCGTACAAGCTGCAGGGCCGGGCGAGAGGTAGGTGTCATGCGGGCCTCCATCCACCGTGGGCAAGGTCGCAGACAGCCGTTGAACTTCGGCGCCGAAGCGGGTGAACTGCTGCCGCCAGCCTGCATCATCAGGCCAGATCGTGAGGATGACGGAATGAATGAGCGCTTCAAGGCCATGGTGATCAGCGATGCGGAGGGTAAGCCCCGTGGGGCCTTCCAGGACCTGACGCTGGCCGATCTGCCGGACAATGACGTGCTGGTCGAGATTAGCCATTCCAGCCTGAACTACAAGGATGGGCTGGCAATCACCGGCAAGGGCCGCATTGCGCGCCGGCTTCCGATGGTGGCTGGCATCGATCTGGCCGGAAAGGTGGTCGAGTCGCGCGACCCCCAATGGCAGCCTGGAGAGGCGGTCATTGTCACGGGCTGGGGTCTGTCCGAAACGGAATGGGGTGGCTACTCGCGCTATCAGCGCGTGAAACCAGCGCATCTGACGCGCCTGCCAAAGGGGTTCTCTCCGCTAGAGGCGATGGCCATCGGAACGGCCGGTTTCACGGCCGCGCTTTGTGTCCTGGCGTTGCAGGAGTTCGGGTCGCTCGACAGGCAACCCGGGGAGGTTCTGGTGACCGGGGCCGCCGGTGGCGTGGGCAGCATCGCCATCGCGCTTCTGGCGCGTCTGAGCTACCGGGTCACGGCCTCGACGGGCCGTCCGCAGGAACATGGCTTTCTGGGCGACCTTGGCGCCGCGGCCTTCCTGGATCGTGCCGAACTGTCGGCGCCCGGCAAGATGTTGCAGCCGGAACGGTGGACGGCGGCGGTCGACTCTGTTGGCAGCCATACGTTGGCCAATGTGCTGGCGCAGATGGACTATGGGGCGGCCGTGGCGGCCTGTGGTCTTGCAGGCGGCGCGGATCTGCCAGCATCCGTCATGCCGCATATCCTGCGTGGGGTGGCGCTGCTGGGCGTGGATTCGGTCCACGCGCCGGCAGACCGCCGGGTCAGGGCCTGGGACCTGCTCGACCGCCAACTTGATCGTGACCTGCTCGCAGCGCTGACACAGGTGGCGCATTTTGCAGACCTCCCTGCCCTTGCCGAGCAGATCGTGGCCGGTCAGGTGCGCGGCCGTATCGTGATCGAGTTGGGCTGACGGCGGATCGCCATACCAGGCCTTTGCAGGGCAAAGTCGCCTCAGCGACCGAGCTAGGGCTCAAGCCGATGCGTGATCGTCTTGACAACCGTGTAATGGTAGAGCCCCTCTGCCCCCCCTTCTCGGCCTAGCCCGCTTTCCTTGACCCCTCCGAAGGGCGTCTCCGGAACCGATGCCTCGAGCGTGTTGATCGAGACATTGCCCGCTTCAAGGCCGGTCATCAGCCTATCGGCCATGGCGGCAGACCGGGTGAAGCCATAGGCCGCGAGACCAAAGGGAAGGCTGTTGGCCTGTGCCAGTGCCTCGTCCAGCGACGCCACGGGATTGATGAGCGCCAATGGGCCAAAGGGCTCTTCCTGCATGGCCCGGGTCTCAGCTGGCAGATTGCAAAGGGCCGTCGGCGGAAAGAAGTAGCCCGGACCGTCCGACCTGGCGCCACCAAACAGCAGCCGAGCGCCTTTTGACGTAGCGTCGTCCACCAACTCGGTCAGTGCGGCAAGCCTGCGGCCGTTCGCCACCGGGCCCATCTGCACGCCGCTCTCCAGCCCGTTTCCGACCCGAAGCGCTGCGGCCGTTTCCGTAAAGGACCGGACGAACCGGTCGAACACCGTCTCATGAACGAAGAACCGCGTGGGCGAGGTGCAGACCTGCCCCGCATTGCGGTACTTGCGCCTGGCCGAAGCAACACCGGCGGCGACTGGATCGGCGTCTTCGCAGACGATAACGGGCGCATGGCCGCCCAGTTCCATCAAGGCAGGCTTCATGTGCCGCGCTGCCAGTTCAGTCAGGCTCTTGCCCACGCTGGTAGATCCGGTGAAGGCAATCGCCCGGATTTCTGGCCGGGGGATGAGATGGTCCGAGATAAGGGCCGGAATGCCAAACACCAGGTTCAGCACCCCTGGTGGCAAACCGGCGTCCTGGAATGCCCGGGCAATATGGGTGACCGCGGTTGGCGTCTCTTCCGAGGCCTTCAGGATGACCGAGCAGCCCGCTGCAAGGGCGCCGGCAATCTTGCGAGCCGGCTGGCTCATTGGAAAGTTCCAGGGCGCAAAGGCCGCGACCGGCCCGATTGGTTCGTGCAGCACGAGATAGCGGATCCCTGGGCCGCTCGGGATGACACGCCCGTACAGCCGAACCGCCTCGCCGGCATCCCATTCGAAGAACTCACACCCCCGGATGACCTCGGCCTGTGCCTCGGCCAGCGGCTTGCCGTTCTCGAGAGTGATGGACCTGGCGATCTCGTCGATCCGGCCGCGCATCAGCGCCGCCGCCCGCAGGATGACGGCTGCGCGCTCGACGGGCGGGGTGCGGCTCCATTGCCTGTGACCTTCGACCGCGGCTTGCAGCGCGGCATCGAGATCGGTGGCTTCAGCCACCGCAACCGAGGTGATGACCCTCTGGTCAGCCGGGTTCAGCACTGGCAGGCTGTCCCGCGTCGCGCGCCATTCGCCGCCGATGAAAAGCTGGACCTGGGACTGCTGCATCGCAAAACTCCGCGGGAAGAAGGAAGGGTGATCAGCCTGCAGGGCTGGCATTGGGCAAAGGGGAAGGCCGACAGGGCGCAAGAGCTTGATCAGGGGCGGCGGACCCTGTGCAGGTGCTAAAGGACAATCGGCGACACCCTGTTCTCGATCATCCGCACGAGGTTCAGCGCGGTCATTTCGGAGGATTTGGGGTTCGAGAGGAGCGGCCGGTTTTCCAGGCAGATTTCCATTAGCCCGAATTCTCCTTCTGCCCGTAACTCATGCCGGTTCAGATGTGCGTCTGGGTCTGCAACCAGCGCCACCTCGGTCCGGTCAAGGCCAATGCCCGCAAGTGACGAAATCACCGCTACATTGGCATTCTGTGGAAACCGGCCTGCGGCGTCGCGCGCGGTGCCCCGGAAGAACACCGTTGCCTCTGTCAACCTGTCGAGATCGCACAGGTTCGCGGCGGCCGTTCCCTGCCAGGCCCTGGCGGGCTTGACGATGCGGTGCACGACCCGATGCAATCCCAGCCGGCCGGCAGCGGCCAGGGCATCGATGCCGCCCAGTGCCCCCGGCGGAAGGATCAGTTGTGTCCCGTTGGCCTCGGCCAGGTTGGAAAGCTCCATCAGCGCCCCTTCTTCGGCAAGGGCCGCAGTCGAGGACACCGCAAAGTCCGCCCCCGCCGAAAGAGCGGCCCGGCCCCAGGGCAGCACGGTGTCCCGCCCCGCCGCCTCGACCACAAGGGTGGCTCCGGTCTCGGCAAGGTCGGAGGGCTGCTGGATCAATCTGGCCCCGAGGGGCAGGCCTTGCCGTCGCTGCCCCATATCCCGAACCGCGACCGCGACGATCCCGATCGGGCTTTGCCGCTGGTGCAAAAGGGCCGCGACCCGGCCGGCGATGGCGCCCCACCCTACCAGGCAGACCGCTTCTCGGCGCGGCCTTGATCCATGGGTCTTGGTGGTGTGGCCGGTGCCGCTCAAAGTCTGACCCAGCCTTCCGGCGGCTCCTTGCCCGGGTGGACGGCGCCGCAGGCCTGGCATGTGCGAAGGGTCAAGTCGTTGTAGAAAGCGGCATAGAGCGGCGGCAGATCATCGACGATGGACACAAGATCCACCTCGGCGCGGTGAACCAGATGCTGGCAGTCGAAGCAGTACCATTCGACCGCATCAAGGGCGCCTTCGGGCCTGGCGGGTTCGATGACCAGGCCGATCGACCCTTCCTGCGGTCGTTGCGGCGAATGGCGCATATGTGCCGGCAAAAGGAAGATGTCGCCTTCGCGGATCGGGACATCATAGAACTCGCCCGTCGACGTGTCATGCAGCTTGAGGAGCATGTCGCCCTTCAGCTGATAGAAGAACTCTTCGACCGGATCATCGTGATAGTCGGTGCGCCTGTTGGGTCCGCCCACGACGGTCACCATCAGGTCTGCATCCTTCCAGACCATCTGGTTGCCGACAGGCGGCTTCAGCAGGTGACGGTTCGCGTCGATCCAGTTCTGAAGGTTGAAGGCGCTCAGCTTTCCCATTTCGGTTCCTCTCCAGGGAGCAATCAGGCCAGGGCCAAGCCGCAGGCTTCAAAGGCGTCTCGTGTCGCCCGCTTCTCGGCCTCGGTCAGCTCGAGAAGCGGAGCCCGGACAGGCCCGCCGACCTGACCCAGCAGTTCCTGCCAGTACTTCTGATGCGCATGGGGCTTTTCCGCCGGGCGTGTGCTTCGGAAGGCCTGGCGGATGGGGTCTAGGCTTGCACTGATCTCGCGGGCCTCGGTTGTCCGGCCGGCGAATGCCAGGTCGGTGTAGCGGCGCATGCGATGGTCAACCCGCGTCTGGTAGGTATAGGGGGGCGACGAACAGAGGTACAGTTGCCAGCCCAGCTCGATAATGTTGTCCAGCCATTCCTCTTCCGACGCGGTGGACACAAGGATGCGGTCGCCGGCCAGCCTTGTCAGCGACTGGTACATCGGCCTAGGGACGGAATACTTGATGGCGACAACGGTCTCGATATCGGCCAGCCGGTTGCAGAGTTCCGGGCTCATCAGATAGCCGCTGTCGGGGTGCGACCACAGGGCCATTCCGATGTCGACCTTCGAGGCGATGGTTTCATAATAGCGTTGCAGCGTTTCGTCCTGCGCCTTGGAAAAGTGCAGGACAGGTGCATGGACCACGATGTAGTCGGCGCCGCAGGCCTGGGCATGCCGGGCAAGATCGATCACCACATCCATGTTCTGGTCAGAGCAGGACATGATCGTCTGCCCACGGTCGCCCACCGCATCTACCGAGATATCGAACAGTCGTTTCCGTTCATCGATCGACATCGAAAAGAACTCGCCCTGCTTGCCGGCAACAAACAGACCGTCAATCCCCAAGTCATTGATCCAGTGATCGACATTCTGCCGGTAGCCGGCCTCGTCCAGCGACCCGTCGGCCAGGAACGGGGTATTGGCCGCGGCCCAGATGCCCCGCATCTTGGCACGAGAATGGGCTTTCGCATCGGCACGGGTGTACTTCATCGCTCGGTCCTGTTCCCTTGGTTCCGGGGCCCCAGGTGCCCGCGCCTTGGGCTTATCCGGCCAGATCTCTTTTCATTAGTAAAGTCACGATGTTCCTATATATTCATGAAAGAAAACTCATGAATAGGCACATGCGCCCCACCCTTCGCCAGATCGAGTGCTTTCAGGCCGTTGTCGAGACGGCGAGTTTTTCCCGCGCGGCCGAGCAGATCGGTACCACGCAGGCCAACCTGTCGCACACGATCCGGGATCTCGAGGTTGTGCTGGGGGCCAGGCTTTTCGACCGCACCACCCGAAGGGTCGACCTGACCGAAGCGGGGCGGGTCTTTGCCACCGGCGCCCTTGCCGGGCTGGGCGAAATCGATCGCGCGGCCGAGCATGTCCGCGATTTGGGGCAGCTTCGGCGCGGGGTGGTACGGATTGCGGCGCCGCCGCTCCTGGCGGCGACAGTCCTGCCCCGCCTGATCCGGGAAGTGGGGCTGGCGCATCCGGAGCTTGTGTTGCGGATAGAGGATGTGGGCCCGGAACTGGTGGTCGAAAGGGTGCGCACCGGGCATTGCGACCTGGGAGTGGGGACCTTCTCCGCCGGTGAGGCAGGGCTTGAAAGCCTTCCGGTTCTCCAGGATCGGCTCATGGTCTTCTTCTGGCCCGATCATGCCTTTGCCGGACAGGATCAGGTTCGCTGGTCGGCGTTGCGCGATGAGCGCATAATCACCCTTTCGCGGGAAAGCGGCATCCGGCTGCTCGCCGAGATTGGGTTCGAACAGGCCGGACTGCCGCTGCGCCCCCATCTGGAGGTGCATCAGGTTCACACGGCGCTGTCTCTTGCAGAGAACGGGGCGGGCGTCGCCATCCTGCCAGCCTATGCCATTGCCGCGCTGCGTGGTCGGGGCATCGTGGCGCGGCCACTGGCCGATCCCCCTATCGTGCGCGAGGTTCGCCTTGTCACCGCCAGGGACCGCTCGCCTTCGACCGCGACCCTGGCAGTGCGCAGCATACTGCGCTCTGTCCTGCGCCAAATGGTGCCCGAGACATTCTGAGCGTTTCCAGGGCCCGGGTCGCATCTTCCACCATTTCCCAAAATTGGATAAAGACCTTGCGGTCGGCCCCAACGGGGCAATCGCAAGACCCGCCACCTCTGATCAGAATGATGGAACGCCCAATGCCAGCCTATCGCTCTCGCACAACGACCCATGGCCGCAACATGGCGGGGGCACGCGGCCTCTGGCGCGCCACCGGGATGAAGGATGGCGACTTCGGCAAACCGATCATCGCCGTGGTGAACTCCTTCACGCAGTTCGTGCCGGGGCATGTGCACCTCAAGGATCTGGGCCAGTTGGTCGCCCGCGAGATCGAGGCGGCTGGCGGCGTCGCGAAGGAGTTCAACACCATCGCCGTGGATGACGGCATCGCCATGGGCCATGACGGGATGCTCTACTCGCTTCCCTCGCGCGAGATCATTGCCGACAGTGTGGAGTACATGGTCAATGCCCATTGCGCCGATGCGATGGTCTGCATCTCGAACTGCGACAAGATCACCCCCGGGATGCTGAATGCGGCCATGCGGCTCAACATTCCGGCTGTGTTCGTCTCAGGTGGCCCGATGGAGGCGGGCAAGGTGGTGCTGCATGGCAAGACCCATGCGCTGGACCTTGTCGATGCGATGGTGGCTGCCGCGGATGACAAGGTTTCCGACGAGGATGTGAAAGTCATCGAGCGGTCGGCCTGCCCCACCTGTGGCTCCTGCTCGGGCATGTTCACGGCGAACTCGATGAACTGCCTGACCGAAGCGCTTGGCCTGTCGCTGCCGGGAAATGGCTCGACGCTGGCCACCCACGCCGATCGCAAGCGGCTGTTCGTCGAGGCCGGTCACCTGATCGTCGATCTCGCGCGGCGCTATTACGAACAGGAGGACGGCTCGGTCCTGCCTCGCGCGATTGCGAACAAGCGCGCCTTCGAGAATGCCATGTCGCTCGACATTGCGATGGGTGGCTCGACCAACACGGTCCTGCACATTCTGGCCGCAGCCCATGAGGGTGAGATCGATTTCACGATGGATGACATCGACCGGCTGAGCCGCAAGGTGCCCTGCCTATCGAAGGTCGCCCCGGCCAAGCAGGACGTGCATATGGAGGATGTCCATCGCGCAGGCGGCATCATGGCGATCCTCGGCCAGCTGGAGGCGGGCGGGCTGATTCACCGCGATACGCCCACGGTCCACGCCCCCTCGCTGGGCGATGCCATCGACCGGTGGGACATCAGCCGCACGAAAAGCGAGACGGTGCATCATTTCTTCCGCGCCGCGCCGGGGGGCATCCCCACGCAGGTGGCCTTCAGCCAGGACGCGCGGTGGGATGATCTCGACCTTGACCGTGAAGGCGGCGTGATCCGTTCGGTAGATCATCCATTCTCCAAGGATGGCGGCCTTGCCGTCCTCAAGGGCAATATCGCGCTTGACGGCTGCATCGTGAAAACCGCGGGGGTGGACGAGTCCATCCTCAAGTTCGAAGGTCCCGCCGTGGTGTTCGAAAGCCAGGATGCCGCGGTAAAGGGTATTCTGGGTGGTGCGGTGAAGGCGGGCGATGTGGTTGTCATCCGCTATGAAGGGCCAAAGGGCGGGCCCGGCATGCAGGAGATGCTCTACCCGACCAGCTATTTGAAGTCGCGGGGGCTGGGCAAAGCCTGCGCACTGATCACGGACGGTCGTTTCTCGGGCGGCACCTCGGGTCTTTCCATCGGGCATTGCTCGCCCGAGGCGGCGCAAGGCGGGGCGATCGGCCTGGTCCGCAATGGGGACCGGATCGAGATCGATATTCCCAACCGCAAGATCCAGCTCGCGGTGCCCGAAGCAGAACTCGCTGCCCGCCGGGCGGAACAGGATCAGCTGGGTTGGAAACCAGCCGAACCGCGCAAGCGCAATGTCACGACGGCGCTCAAGGCCTACGCCGCCTTTGCCGCCTCGGCAGACAAGGGGGCCGTGCGGATCCTGCCGGAATAGATCCGGCTGACTGCCTTGGCCGCAAAGCTTCAGCGCCGTCCGGAACGACCGGACGGCGCAGTACATTTCTGCCAAGCCCGCAGGCGCCGATCACCAGTTCGTGAGCGCTGTAACATCCCCCCTCCACCGCGCGAATGGTGATGTGAAGGGCAATGAATTGCGCCTTCTGGTCCTATTGGGAGATGAACATGACGGCGATCACCACGAAATTTGGTCTGGGTGCTGCACTGGCTTGCGCGATCGGCGCGATGGCGACGACGCCGCTGCAGGCCCAGGAAATGGAGAAGTGCTTTGGCGTTGCACTGGCAGGCCAGAACGACTGTGCGGCCGGCCCCGGCACCACTTGCGCTGGCACCTCGAAGGTCGACTATCAGGGCAATGCGTGGAAGATGGTTCCCGCAGGTACCTGCACCACGATGGAACTGCCCGCGGCCGCTGACGGGACCCCGCGCATGGGGGCCACCGAGGCGCTGACCCGCGACATCCCGGCCTGATGCAGCCGATGGGCACGGGCCATCTGGCCCGTGCCCACCTTTGCCGCCAACGGAGACACGCCATGACCAGACTGCCGCTTTCAGCCGGTGTCGGCTTCAAGCCGGAACACTTCGCCGCCCTGGTCGCGAGCCCGGGCAGCGTGGGATTCCTCGAGGTGCATGCCGAGAACTACATGGGCGGCGGCGGGCTGCCACATGCGCAATTGACAGCTGTCCGGGACCGCTTTCCGTTGTCGATCCATGGCGTGGGCTTGTCGATCGGTGGAACGCGGGGATTGGACCTCGACCATCTGCGCCGGCTCAAGGCGCTGTGCGACCGATACGAACCCGAGAGCTTTTCCGAGCATCTGGCCTGGTCGAGCCATGGTGCCGAGTATCTGAACGACCTGCTTCCCCTGCCCTACACAACCGAGACGCTGGCACTGGTGGTCGAGCATGTCGACCAGGTGCAGTCGGTGCTTGGGCGCAAGATGCTTCTTGAGAATCCTGCGACCTACGTGCTGTTTTCCCAGTCCACTATTCCCGAGACAGAGTTTCTCGCCGAAGTGGCGCGGCGCACGGGCTGCGGGCTGTTGCTGGACGTGAACAACGTTCATGTCTCGACAACCAATCACCGAACCGATCCGCGAGCCTGGCTCGCCGCCCTTCCAATGCAGCTTGTCGGAGAGATTCACCTGGGCGGCCATGACGAGGAAGAACTTCCCTCTGGCCCGCTGCTGATCGACACACATGGGAAGCCCGTCGCCGAATCTGTCTGGTCCCTCTTTGCCGAAGTGGTCCGGATGGCAGGCCCGCGTCCGACGCTTGTCGAATGGGACAATGACCTGCCTGACTGGCCCGTCCTGGCGGCAGAGGCTGCCCGGGCAAATGCCGTCCTCCTGGGAGAGAGTGCAGCATATGCCCGCGCATCCTGAATTCCTGGCAGCCTTTGACGGCGCCCTCAGGGGCGGGCCGCTGCCGCCCGGAGTGACGGCAGTGGCACCCGACGAGGCTGAGCGGCGCTTTGCCGTTTATCGCAACAATGTTGCGGTTGGCCTGATCGACGCCTTGACGAGCCGCTTTCCGGTGATCTGCAGGCTCGTGGGCGAAGAATTCTTTGCTGCAATGGCCCGCATTTATGCCGAGGCTGACCGCCCCCGGTCGCCCGTTCTGTCAGAGTGGGGCGAGGGCTTTGCCCGCTTCCTGGCCGCCTTTCCTCCGCTGGGCGCCTATCCCTACATGGCCGATGTCGCCCGGATCGAGTTTGCACGCGGACGTGCCTTCCATGCGGCTGATGCCGAATGCCTGTCGCCGGCCGATCTGGCGGGCGCTGACCCCGCCTCGCTGCATCTGGTCCTGCATCCATCCGTTGCGGTGCTTCGGCTGACCACGCCAGCCGTTTCGATCTGGGCTGCAAACCAGCCGGGCGCCCTGCCCCTGCCCCTGCCTGCCGGGTCTGAAACGGCACTGATCCTGCGGGACAGATCATTTGATGTGCCGGTGCGTGCAATCCTGAAGGGGGACACAGACCTGCTTGAGGCGCTCGCGGCGGGCCAGAGCCTTGCAGAAGCCGCAGTATGCGCGCAGCGGGCAGAACCGGGCCATGATCCGGGACCCATCCTGCTCTACCTGATGCAGGCGGGAGCATTCGTGAAAAGGGAGGCGCTGTGATGCGCGCAGTGATTGGTCAGATCAACCGGGTGTTCGCCAGAATACCGTCCGACCTTGTCCTCCTGGCCTTGAGGGTCTTTCCGGCCCTGGTCTTCTGGCAATCCGGGCGGACCAAGGTCGAAGGTTTCCAGATCAGGGATACAACCTGGTTTCTTTTCGAGAACGAATTTGCTCTTCCGCTCATCCCGCCCCAAGTCGCAGCGGTGTTGGCGACGGCAGCCGAGCATCTGCTTCCCGTGCTGATGATTCTCGGGCTGATGACCCGGCTTTCGGCGCTCGGGCTCTTGACGATGACGGCGGTGATCCAGATTTTTGTCTATCCCGACGCCTGGGTGACCCACGGGCTGTGGGGGGCGGGTCTGCTCGCCGTGGTGGCGGCTGGTCCGGGGCGCTTTTCGCTGGACCGGATGCTTGGGCTGGATCCCGTTCGACAGGAGAAGGACGCGAATTGGATCTGATCTTTGCCTATCTCGCCGGGCTGCTCACCCTGATCAATCCCTGCGTTCTGCCGGTGTTGCCCATTGTCCTGGCCAGCGGTCTGCAGACAGATCGGCGCGCACCGCTTCTGCTTGCGGCGGGGATGAGCCTGAGCTTCGTCGTCCTTGGTGTCGGGGTGGCGGCACTGGGGCCCGGCCTTGGCATCTCACCCGATCATGTGACGACCGCCGCCGCGGCAGCCATGATCCTGTTTGGCCTTTTCATGATCGTGCCGGTGCTGGGGCAGCGCTTTGCCGTTGCAAGCTCTGGCGTAGCCATTCGGGCCGATGCTGGCTTTGCCGCGCTGGAAGGGGCAGGTCGCTGGGGCACTTTCCTGGGGGGCGCGCTGCTGGGCGCTGTCTGGAGCCCCTGCATCGGCCCGACGCTGGGGGCGGCCATCGCGCTTGCCAGCACGGGCGACCGGCTGGGTCATGCGAGTGCCATTATGCTGGCCTTTGCGCTTGGCGTTTCGACCTTGATCGTGCTGTTTGGCACCTTGGCCAGAGGTTGGGTCCGGCGTAACTCGGCCCGCCTTCGCACGGTTGCGGCGGTTGCCAAACCCGTGCTGGGGGCAACGCTCGTCCTCGTCGGTCTGGGTCTGCTCTTGCGTCTCAACCATGCCGCCGACACCTGGCTGATCCAGACCCTTCCGGCCTGGCTCGTCGATCTGTCTGTCTCGATCTGAAAGGAAGATCATGCTGAACCGCCGTCACGTACTTTTCGCCGCCGGGGCAGCGCTTGCCCTGCCCCGCCTCGCCCTCGCCAGCGGACGCCCCATGTACCAGCCCGGCAACGCCGAGGCGGCCATGGATGCCGGCAAGGTGGTGTTTCTGGATTTCTGGGCCAGTTGGTGCAGCACCTGCGCCTCTCAGGAACGGGTCATCGATCTGCTGCGGGCAGAAAACCCTGCCTACGATGAGGCCATGTCCTTCTTCACTGTCGACTGGGACGCCTATGGAACCGGCAAGCTCTCGCGCTCGCTCAACATTCCCCGGCGTTCTACGCTGGTCGTCCTCAAGGGAAACACTGAACTGGGCCGGATCGTTGCGGGAACGCGCAAGGCCGAAATCCAGGCCCTGATGGACCTTGGTGTGGAAGCCGCGCGCGCATGAACATGCAGGCCACATTTGCTGACGTTGGGGGATTGCGTTTGCTGATGCAGCCGGTCCAGTCTTGGTCAGCGGACTGTGGCAAAGGGCGCCAGACGATGATGCCGGACACCGGCGGCGAGTGGGAGATGCTGCTGGTCGCAGCCAACGCGGGCGATGGCCATGCCTTTCTGCGCTTCCTGACGGCGATCACCCCGGTGGTACGAAAGGTCGTGCAGGCCAGGGGGCGTGCCCTCGCCCCCGATCAGCGCGAGGACATCGTGCAGGAGGTGCTGCTCGCTGTGCATCTCAAGCGACAGACCTGGCAGGCAGGCATGCCTGTGCGCCCCTGGCTCTACGCTGTGTGCCGCCACAAGGTGGCAGATGCTTTCCGCCGGCGAGGCACCCAGGTTCACCTGCCCATCGAGGATTTCGAGGAAGCTCTGGCGGGCGAAGAGGGCCCCGATCCGCTTGCCGCACGCGATGCCGATGCGCTGCTGTCGAGGCTGGACGGACGTTCAGCCGAAATTGTACGCGCGCTTTCGCTGCGCGGCGAAAGCGCCGAAAGCGTCGGCGCGCGCCATGCCATGTCCGAGGGGGCGGTTCGGGTGGCCTTCCATCGGGCCATGAAGCGTCTCGTCGAGATTGGCCGAAGGATGAATGACTGATGGCAACGAAGCAAACCACGGAAGACTTGATCAGGAGGCTTGCGGCCGAGCCCGCCCCGGCGCGTTTTGCCGAAGGGCGAATTGCGCTGACTGTCCTTGGCGCCCTGGTTCTGGGTCTGGGCCTTTATCTGGTCATTCATGGGCCAAGGCCCGATCTGGCGCAGTCGCTCGCCGGGGGGGTAACGGTTGCAAAGCCGCTGCTGCCGTCGCTCTTGTTGGTCACCGGTCTGACTGCAGCCTTGCGCCTCGCCCGGCCCGGCCAGCGGGCGGGTTTCTGGGTCTGGGGTGTCGTGGTCGTAGCCGTTGCAGGCGCATCCCTCATCCTTGCAACCATGGCCCAGGACGGGGTCGCGGCGATGAAAGTCGGGGCTGCCGCTTTCAAGTGCCTCTCCATGATCGTGCTTCTGTCTGCACTACCGCTGGTGCTGGGAATCGCGCATCTGGCCAGGGGCGCGACGCTTCGGCCTGCACTGTCTGGCGCGATGCTGGGCATGGCCTCCGGTGCCGGCGCGGCGGCAGGCTATGCGCTGGCCTGCACCGAGGACGCGCCACTTTTCTTCGTTGTCTGGTATGGCGCTGCCATCCTGACCGCGACGGCAGTCGGGGCCCTGTTGGGTGCCCGATGGCTGAAATGGTAGCGCCCTTCGCCGGCTCTAGAGCGCGGACAGGAACCGATCGAGTTCGTCCTGCGGCATCCGGACGATGTGGCGTTCCTCGGGGTAAGCCCCTCTGTTGACATCGGCGATGAACTCGCCAAAGGCCGCGATGCGTTCCTGCTGAAGTCTGTCATACTCGGCCGCGAAGTTCCGATAGACCTTGGCATGGCGCGGCATATGCCCGCGATTGGTGCCCAGGATATCCTCGGCGAACAGGTATTGTACGTCGCAGCCGGGTCCTGAACCCATCGACCACAGCAGGATGGCGACCCGCTTGCTGATCTCCGTGGCGACCTCGACGGGCACCACCTCGATCTCGACGGCAAATGCGCCAGCGGACTCATAGGCCTTGACCTCGTGGTAAAGTGCCAGGGCAGACTCGGCCGTCTTGCCGACGGCGCGGAAACCGCCCGTCCAGGTGGCCCGCGAGGGCACGAGGCCCACATGCCCCACCACCGGGACATGTTCGCGCGCCAGATACTCGACCGTTCCAAGACCGCCCGAGCAATACATCGCGTCGGCACCGGCCATAAGCATCTTGCCGGAAAAGCGCAGATAGTCGTCGCGGGTGCCCGCCTCGCGATGGTCCATACCGGTCATCGAGAAGATAGAGGGCGCGGCATGGCGATAATCCGGGTGCGTGACAAGCTCGGGCGGGACCGAGGCAACGTCGATCCCCGCCGCCTCGGCTGCAGCCGCTTCGTCAAGCGAGAAGTAGCGCAGCATGGTCAGCTGCCCCTGCCCCTTGCGGGCGCGCAAGTCAGCAACGGTAGGCCTTTTGCGGGTCATCTTGGTCTTCCTTCTGTCAGGCCGGATCAGTCTAGGCCGATCTCGACGCGGTTGCCCGCGACACGCACCGGATGAACCCGCAGGTTCACGCAGACCGGCGCCCGCAGTGCAGCGCCGGTCTTGTAGTTGAAGCGCCCGTTGTGCTTGGGGCATTCGATCTGGTCGCCCATCACCAGCCCCTCGGCCAGATGAACGTTCTCATGCGTGCACAGGCCCGCAGTGGCATGGAACCCGCCAGCCGGATCGCGGTAGATCGCATAGGTCGCGCCCCCATGGTCGAACCGGATCACATCTTCCGGCTCGATATCCTCGACCTGGCAGGCCGTCACCCATTCCGTCATCTCTGTCACCCCATGCTTGCCCGTTCGGGCACGAAATCGTGGAACTCCTCGCGATAGGGCCGCGCGGTAGGCGGCAGTTCGCGGCGGATGTAATACCCCGGATCGCGGCGCTGGCGCAGAACGGCTGGCACCATCTCGCGGAATGCGCTCCAGATCGAAGGATTGGGCGCCGGCAAGTCATGCTTGATCAACTGATGCAACCGCGGGAGCGCGTGATAGGGCACCATCGGGAACATGTGATGCTCGACGTGATAGTTCATGTTCCAGTAGATCCAGCGGCTGATCGGGTTCATGTAGACCGTGCGGCTGTTCAACCTGTGGTCCACAACATCCTCGGCCAAGCCGCCATGCTGGATGAGGCCCGTCATGAACATGTGCCAGCAGCCATAGAGCCGCGGGCCGCCGACCAACATGAAGGGCAGGATCGACCAGGTGGCAATCGCTGTGGCGAGCGTTGCCAGATAGATCGCCATATGCACCCGCGCCGCAAAGATGGCTTTCGGCACTTCGCTCTCTGGGATGTAATTCCGCTCGTCCGGCGTCAGGATGCCAAGCGCGTTGCGCGCCAGAACCTTGAGCGATGCCCAGGCATCGACGATTCCCACGAAATGCAGAATGTTCAGGACAATGCTCGACGGGTGCATGAAGGCGATCTCGGGGTCGCGGCCAACGATGATCGTATCGGTATGGTGGCGTGCATGGCTCCAGCGCCAACTGACCGGGTTGCGCATGACCATGAAGCTCGCGATCTGATAGACCGCGTCATTCATCCACTGCGTCCTGAAAGCCGTTCCATGCCCACATTCGTGCCAGCGTGAATCGCATACCGATCCGTAAAGCACGCCGTAGACCAGGAAGAAGGGCACGCACCACCAACTCCCCCAGAAATAGATGCCCCCCAGACCCGTAAGCACCAGCAGCCCCAGCCAAATGATGGTATCCCGGATTGCCGGTCCGTCGCTGCGCTGCATGAGTTCCTTCATCACCTTTCGTGGTACTTCGGAATGATACCACTCGGCCGAAGCCAAACCGATCTCGACGGCGCGGCGCGAGCTTGGCCCGGTGAGGCTGTAGTCTCTCTTCTGCACAAGGCTATGTGAAACGGTCATGGCATTCACCTGCGAATTCAGTCTGTTGCAGCTGGCGTCACGAAGATGGCTGCGTGCGTTGCAAGGGCGGAAAGACTCCTGATGGGCCAGGAAAGTCCGTGTCGGGCTGGTGCGCGATCGCTGCTATGCGCGCCTCGGCAGCGGCTATCGCGGCTGCGCCGTCAAGCACGCGGAAGCGCGCGTCGTATCGGCGCTCTTCCTGGGCCGACAGCCAGATCATCTCGCCCCGTTCGCGCGCGGCGAGATTGCCCAGCACATGATGCGTCGACGGTTCGATCCCAAGAGCATAATTGCCGGCCTGAAGGTTCTGCCACTGATAAGCGCAGGGCAACTGGTCCTTCCGGGTCGTCACCTCGACGCCGAATGCAATCCTGTCATTGACCAAAGCGACCGGAACCTCGCCTGCATCGTCAGGGGCCATGTCATGTTCCCAGACCTGCTCGACAAAGCCTTCAACCGGGCCCGAGGCGGTCCGGTATCCGGTGCCCTGCGCACGATAACGCTCGCCCTCATGCGCTGCCCAGAGCACGTCGCGGATGGGTGCGATGTAGCGCGACCCGGCATCCAGCACCGGGTAGCCGATGTTCACATGGTAAAAGAACATGTGAGGTGTCTCTGAGAAGCCCGCGTTCATCACGCGGTCTGTCAGGCGGATCTCATCGCCGCCCACATCGGCCTCGATCCGGCGGACAAGGTGAAGGTTCTCGGCGAAGACGGCCGATTGCTGCACGACGCCCTCGGCCCACAGGATGCAGCGGTCACCTTCCCATCGCTCTCCATAGCCCGTCAGACGCGCCGGGATCGTGCTGATCCGCCCGTGGAGCGAATGGCGGACGGTTGCGCGATTGGGGTAGCAATAGGTTTCGGAAGGCACCTCTTGGGGAACCAGGATGTGATCCAGACCGCAGGTCGTCAGGAACCCGGAGAAGGATCGCGTCCAGGCAAGGCCCCCCTCGCCCTCGTACTCGTGAAGGCCCGGGTGGCGGAACCCGCTGGAGGAGTGCCAGCCGATCGCGCGGCCATTGTGCTCGACCTCGGCGATGTCCATCGCGCGATCGACCAACACGGTGAAGCGCAGGCCACTGCCGGTCCGGAACTCCAGCATCCGGATGCCTCGCTCCAGCCCGTCGCCAAGCGTCATCAGACGAACGCCGGCAAACTGGCTCAGGCTGCCCGCATGGGCGGCGACCTGACGCCGGCTAAGCTTAGAGCCGTAAAGCTGGACCACCTTCAACACCTCGCCGTTCTTCAGGCGGCACCGGGCAATAGCCCGGTGCCGTGCTTCATCTCAGACTCCGTTCGCCTTGAACTTGCCGTCCAGGAAGGCCTTGGCGCGAGGAATGTCGCTCAAATCAAGGTGCTCGATGATGACGGGGATGTTCGGGTGCTTTTCGGCAAGGCGCTTGAGATACAGATCGTAATTGAGCGAACCGAGGCCGGGCGCCGGCAACTCGATCTCACCCACACCGCGGAAGGTATGGCTTTCCAGCGCGTCGTCATCCCCGATGTCGGCATGTTTTTCCGACTTGTCGTCGCCCGAGCGCTTCACGTCCTTGGCATGGGCGATCTTGATGTGCTGGGTCAACGTATCGAAGACCTGGTTCAGGATCTGGTCCATCCGATCAATGTTGTGGGTTTCGAAGTAGTTCGTCGGATCCATCAGCAAGCCAAGGCCGGGGTGGTCGACCTGCGCGAACATCTTCACTGTCTCTTCGACCGAACCGACGACGTTGTTCACATAGGTTTCAAGCAGGAACACCGCGCCATGGTCATAGGCGGTCTGCGCCAGATCGGCGATGACCTTGCGGCATTCCTCGAAGCCTTCCTCGGTCTTGTTCTTGGGGTGGTGTACCCAATCGGACTCGGTGTTGTAGGTGCCGGTCTCCGAGATGACATAGGGCGAACCGAAGGAACGGGCGTTGCGAATGATCTCCTTGAGATAGCCCACGCGCCGTTTCCGCTCTTCAGGGTCGGGATGAATGATGTTCGTGTAGCCCGAGATGCAGCAGATCGGCAGATTGTGATCGCGGAAGGTGTCACGCACTTTCTTGGCCTTGGCCGCTGTGATCTGCCCAGGCCCAAGGTCGACGTCCTTGAAGTGCAGGTCCAGCTGCACCGTCGTCATGCCGTGATCCTTGATCCGCCGGGCGGTTTCTTCCAGGCCATAGGGGTAGTAACCGGTGAAAATACCTGCATGCATCATGGTCGAGTTCCTCCCTCAGTTGATGCTGATTTCCGATAGTTTCACAGTCCGCCCTTCGGCCATCGAGCGGTAACCCGCCTCGATCAGTTGAACTGTGCGCACATTGTCCTCAACGGTCAGTGCGGGCGCCTCGCCCGTCTTCACCGCATGTTGCAGCTGTTCCATCACGCCAATGAAGGCATGGGGGAACCACATCGTGTCCCAGCTTGGGGTGACCCATTTGCCACCCGTTGTCGTGCGGCTGGCATAGGTCAGCGTCGATGCGGTCCCGGTGGGCCACCCGATCGTGCCCTTGGCAACGCCCTCGGTCCCGTCGACGCGGAAGTTTATGTGCTGGTCGTTCTCATAGCCCTCCGCGCGCGGTCCGTGCCACACATCCTCGAGCGACAGCGCAAGCACACCCGAAGGGAAGCGCAGGGTCGAGACTGTGATGCCGTCCGAATGCTTGAAGGTCGTGCGCGGGTCGGTCCGGCTTTGGGTGGTGATCTCGTCGGGATTGCCGAACAGGAAGCGCAGGACGTCGAGGTGATGCACGCTCATGTTGGCAAGCGTCAAACGGTCATAGTCTTCCAGAAACGTCTGCCAATGCGGGATCGCATGCATGTCGATCTGGGCAAAGACGATCTCGCCCAGCTCGCCCCGTTCGATGATCTGCTTGAGGACGCGCATCGACTGATCGTAGCGCATGTTCTGATTCACACTCAGGATCTTCCCGGTGGCCTTGGCTTCGTTCCGCAGTGCGATGGCCTCCTCCAGCGTCAGCGACAGCGGCTTCTGCGCAAGGATCCCCTTGATATGAGGCTGCTTCAACGCAAGCCGGATGAGGCCCGGCTGCTGGTCCGGGGGATAGGCGATGTCGAGGATCTCTATCTCAGGATCGGCGATCAGCGCTTCGGGGGTGTCGTGAACCTTGGGGATGCCCCACCGCTTGGCAACCCCTTCGGCGCGCGATTTCGTCCGGCTGGCAATTGCGGCAACGGGAAAGCCCGCCTGCTTGTAGGCCGCCAGATGGCATTCGGCCATGATCATTCCCGCTCCGATACAGCCGATCTTCAGGCTGTTGGTGCGAACTGTCGGGTCGGGCTGGAACCCCAGGGCGTCTGGCATGTCGATCCTCCTCCTCAGGACCGGGCGAGCGTCTGGCCGCTCGACCCGAAAAATTGCACGCGCGCCGGATCGCAGCCAAGGGCGACCTGGCTGTCGACGCGGATGTCAGGCTGGCCCCGCACCAATGCACGAAGGCGCGTTTGTCCGGCCTCGAGCGTGACCACGGTGAACCCCCCGAGCGGCTCGACCTCGAAGACACGGGCCGGGCGGCCTTCCGCAGAGGCGTCCCAGGGCCTGACGCGCAAATCCTCCGGCCGCAGTCCGATGTCGCTCATGGTCTCCGGTACCTTGGGCAGCGCGATCCGCACGCTCCCTTCCGCCGCCTCGATCCGCCCGTCCTGTCGGCGGGCAGGAAGAATGTTGATCGCAGGTGACCCCAAAAGCCGCGCGACATAGGTCGACGCCGGATGGTCGTAGATCTCGATCGGGGTGCCGATCTGACGGATCGCCCCCCGTTCGAGGATGGCCAAGCGGTCGGCGACCGACATTGCTTCCTCCTGGTCATGCGTCACATAGATCAGCGTGCGCCCTGCTTCCCGCTGCATCCGCTTGAGCTCGACCCGCGTCTCCTCGCGCAGACGGGCATCCAGCGCCGAGATCGGATCGTCCATCAGGAAGGCGACGGGATCACGCACAAGGGCACGGGCAATCGCAACGCGCTGCCGCTCGCCGCCAGAGAGTTGGCCGGGAAACTTGTGCAGAACATGGGCGATGTGCAGCTTGTCGGCAGCCTCGGCCAGGCGAGCCGCAATCTGTGCCTCGCGGAACCGCCGCTCGACAAGCGGGAAGCGCACATTGTCAGCCGCCGTCATGTGCGGGAATAGCGCGAGGTTCTGGAACACCATTGCAACGTTGCGCTGCGCCGGTGCCACGCTGTTCACGACCTTGCCATCGATCAGCACCTCGCCTTCATCCGGTGTCTCGAGTCCGAGGATCAGCCGCAAAAGGGTCGTCTTGCCCGACAAGGGCGGACCGAACAGGCAAAAGAACTCGTTGTCCGCGACGGTGAACGAGACATCGTCGACCGCCAGCGTGTTGCCGTAGCGTTTGGTGACGTTGCGAAAGGCGATCTCGGCCATGTCAGTGCCCCCGCAGCGCGGCGCCGGTGGCCGCATCAAACAGACGTATCGCCTCTGGGCGTGCGGCAAAGTGCAAGACCTCGCCCAGTCGTGGCTGTACGTCATTGTCGAAGACGCATTTGACCGAGATATCCGCCTGGCCGAGGTGCACGATGGTGCGGGCGCCGATCCGCTCGACGAAGCTGACCGGCAAGGCCAGGCCTGCCCCGGGTTGTACCAGTGTCACCTGCTCGGGGCGGAAGCCGAAAAGCACCGGGCCAGCCACCCCTCGGGTCGCTGCCGCCTGCGCGGGTGACAGCCGCGGAGAGATCCCGAGAGGACCAAGGTCGATGGCCAGGCCATTGGCCGTCTCGCATAGACGACCGGCAACAAGGTTCATCCCCGGAGAGCCGATGAACCGCGCAACAAAGACATTTGCGGGATCGTTGTAGATGGCAAGCGGTGTGCCAACCTGTTGCAGAACGCCATGGTCCATCACCGCGATGCGGTCGGCCATTGTCATCGCCTCAAGCTGGTCATGCGTGACATACACCATGGTTTGCCGGAAGGTGCGTTGCAGCTGCTTCAGTTCCGTCCGCATGACAGCCCGGAAGGCCGCGTCAACATTCGACAAGGGCTCGTCCAGAAGGAAGATCGCCGGCTCCATCACAGCCGAACGACCGATGGCGACTCGTTGCAGGATGTTGACTGAAAGACCCTGGGCAGGTCGGTCCAGAAGGTCCGTCAGTTGCAGCAGATCGGCGATGGCCGCGGTGCGCCGGGCGACTTCCGCCTTGGGCCGCCTTGTCATGCGCAGGCCGTAATCCAGGTTCTGGCGCACAGACATATGAGTGAAAATCGCGTAGTTCTGGAACACGAAGCCCACGCCGCGTTTGCCCATGGGCACGCCCGACATGTCGCGGCTGCCAAAGAGGATACGCCCTTCGCTGGGCTGCTCCATCCCTGCGATCATGTTCATGGTCGTGGATTTGCCGCAGCCCGAAGGGCCGAGCAGGGCCATGAACTCGCCATCCTCGATCGTGAGATCCATGGTCTTCAGCGCAGGGAAGGGACCGAAGCGCTTGACAAGGTTTTCCAGCCGGATCGCGCTCATCCCCGGGCCTCCGCGCCACGGGCCATACGCTTCATGGCCCAGATGCACAGCACGGACAGCACGACCAGGATGGCAAGGGCGATGGCCGCTACATAGCCCCAGATCAGATCCTGCGTGGTTATCTTGTAGATGTACACGCTGATGGTTTCGGTCGCCACGCCCGGGCCGCCGCCCGTCATGATGTAGAGCGTGTCAAATATCTTGAAGCATTCGATGACCCGGATCGACAGCGCAATGATGATGATGGTCTTCATCCTGGGCAGTACGATCGTGCGAAACCGTTGCCACGAATTGGCGCCCAGCAGTGTGGCGGCCTTCATCTGGTCGTCCGGCACGCCCACGAGCCCCGCCAGAAGAATAAGGAACATCAGGGGTGTCCACTGCCAGATATCGGCGATCATCACCGCGATCATGGCAAGCATGGGGTCTGACAGCCAGGCAACGGTAACGGGTTTGCCGATGAGCGCGCCGAGCAGGTCATTCACCGGGCCGCCAGACTGGAACAACATGTAGAACATGTAGCCAGCGACGGCCGGCACGACCATCATGGGCATGATCAGGATAGAATAGAGGACTCGCTTGCCGGGGAAGCTGTCGACGAAGAGCATCGCGAGCGCGAGCCCCAGCAGGAACTCAAGCGGAACACACACCGCCATCACAAGGGCCGTGCGACCCAGTGCCGACCACAGCCGGTGATCCGACACAAGGTCGGAGTAATTCGCAAACCCGTTCCACATCTCCCAGGCGCGCGGCCAGGCAATCCCCGACAGCGGCGACCAATCCGTCAGCGAGATGTAAAGCTGCATCAGCAGCGGAAAGACCGAGATGAAGAGCACAAGGATCTGCGCGGGCAGTGTCAGGCGGAAGCCAAGCTTCGCCATGCTCTGGGAATCGGTCGTGGAGGCAATGGGCCCGGACAATGGTTTGGTCTTCGGTGTCACATCGGTTGCGGTCATTGCTTCAACGCCCCGAAGGTTAGCCCGCGCACCAGGTGCCTCTGGATCAGGATGCCCATGATTACCGGCGGAACGGCAGCGATCAGGCCAAGTGCGGCCTTCGCCCCGTAAAGCTGACCTGTCATCGAGGAGGACAGCGAAGCCATGTAAACAGGAATTGTCACCCATTCGCGCGTCGTCAGCAGCAGGGCGATCAGATAGTCGGACCAGTTGAGGATGAAGACAAACAGCGCAGCCGAAGCCAGTGGCGCCCGCATCATCGGCAGAGTGATCCGCGTGAACACCCGCGCACGCGAGCAGCCTTCGACGAGTGCGGCCTCTTCGATTTCACGCGGCATATCATCGAAAAACGTTTTCATCAGCCAGAAGGCAAAGGGCAGCGTCACAATCCCGTAGATGAGCGCAAGGCCCCACCAGGTGTCCATGAACCCCAGGAACGACCACATGATCATGACCGGGATCATGACCGCCATGGGCGGGAACAGCCGAAGCTGGATCAACGCCAGCGGCAGGTTCGCGCCCGATCCGAACCGCGACAAGCCATAGGCGGCGGCCGTTCCGGCTGACATGGCTATGATCGTGCCGATGGTCGCCGCCAGCAATGACGACAGGATCGGCTTGGCCGCGGTGCGGTCCAGCGCGACGATCAGGTTTGAGCTGCTCTCGCCAAAGATGAAGCGGAAGTTGTCAAGCGTGGGTTCGCGCGGCAGCCAGGTCAGGGCTTGGCCGGTCGCCTGCCATTCGGGAATGGGCTTGAAGGCCATGGATGCCATCCACAGGATCGGGATCAAGGTGATCGCGACCGCGGCTAGGATGGCGATGTATCGGAAGACCTCAAAGGTCAGCGAGCGGGTCATGGCAGATCTGGGTCCGTCTGGGTAAGGTCGGCCGGAGCGGCAGGGTCCCGCTCCGGCCAGGTCCGGCCTGAGGCTGCTGCTTCCTCAGGCAGGGTCAAGCACGGTGGGCCAGGCCGCCATGTTGCCCCGCACGGCCTCGACGATCTTGTCGCGACCTGTACGCCTTGTGATCTTCTCCCATTCGGCGGCCGTGTCAGCCATGGCCTGTTCCGGAGTCTTGGCCTTGGTCAGCGCTGCCATCAGGTTTTCGTCCAGCGCGTTGTTGAAGGCAGTGGCGCCGGCGTAATTGATGGTGGGAACGGATCGGGCCACCGTCTCGCGGACAATATCCATGTGGTAATCATGGTATGTCTCGCGGACGAGCGGGTCGGAAAAGTCGTTCAGGCTGAAGGGATCGAAATAGCCACCTGGGTTCGCCGTCATCCAGGAGTAGATGCGGCTCGAGCCCAGCCATTGCAGGAACAGGTAGGCCAGCTCGGGGTTCTGCGACTGAGAGCTGACCATGCCCGTCAGCGAGAACCACAAGACCGAGCGACTGACGATCTTGCCGTCGATCTCGTTGCCGGGCGGCAGCATCGAGCCAATCTTGCCCACGACCATCGATCCGGTATTGCCCGGATTGTCGAGGAACTTGGGCAGGTTCGAGAAGGCACAGGTCATGGCAGCGCCGCCGGCGGCAAAGTTGCCATACTGCTCGGGCCAGCCCCAGCTGATTGCGTCGGGCGAGTGATGCGCAAGCGAGTCGATGTAGGCTTGCGTCGCCGTGATCCCGTGCTCCGAGCTGATCAGTGGGTTCGCGTCATTGTCGAACAGGAACTGGTTTGGTGAGGCAAGCGAGGTGTAAAGCTGGTACCAGTTGGTATAGCCCCAGCCCTGGTTACGCAGGTCGGTCGAGCCGAACAGGCCCTTGTCAGGGCGCTGGAAGAACGCCGCGATGTCATTGAACTGCTTCCATGTACGAGGCACGGCCAGATCGTAGCCATACTTGCTCTTGAAGGCCGACTGCTCTGCCGGGTCATTGAACAGGTCGGTCCGATAGACCCAGGTCTGGAAATCGCCATCGAGCGAAACGCCGTAGGTCACGCCACGGTACTTGTTCATCAGGGAAACGCCCTGCTCACCGTTCACGTAGCCGCGGACCGGGTCGTCCCACTCGGGCCGGTATTGAGCCACGAAATCGTCAAGCGGTGCGATGCCGCCGGACTCGGCCAGATCGCCCAGCCGGTTCCAGTCGGTCGAATAGATGTCGAAACCGCCGGCCTTTGTCGAAATGTCCTGCATCGTCTTGGTGAATTCCTGCCCGTTCGGCAGGCCCACGATTTCCAGTGTAATGCCGGTTTCTTTTTCCCACAGGTCCTTGATCGAAGGAGCGCCTGCCGGGAAGGGTTGGGTCAACTGGCCGATCGAACCGTCGGAGAGGCCGATCACGATGCGCGCCGGGGCGTTGCCGGCCGCCTTCATGGCTTTCGCCGCCTCGATCGCGCGACCCTCGGGAGTGTCGGGGCCATACTGGTAGCGCTCGGCCCCGGGGAAACCGGTTGGTCCGCCGATCATGCCGGGTGCCAGGGCGTCGGTCCCCTGCGCCCGTCCGGGGCGGATGTAGCGCGGCGCGATGCCGATGGCGGCGCCGTAGATCGCGAGCTTGCCGCCAGTCGTCAGCAACTGGCGCCGCGAGATGCGGGTTTGCTGGTCCATCAATTCCTCCCTCGGTTCGGGCAAACCTCTGACGGGTGCCCCGAAATGATGAGATATGATTTATGATAACCCAGTGTCAATCAAAAAGGATCATCCAAGAATGATGTAATTATGCTGTGATGCGGCGAAAAATGGAGGTGATCCCACAGATCTTGTTCGATCTCCGGTCGTAACAGGAGGATGGCGTCGCGATTTCGGGGTGTTGGCGGGCGCGATGACTGTGCTACGCATGCAGCGCCGGTGGCGGGCAGAGTCCACATCATCAATAAGCATCAGAAATCATCATTTACAGACGCGCCAAACGATGGCAACTGAGTCCATGCGACCGGGCGGAGCCAAAGATGAATACGCGCGTGACATTGCACGACATTGCCCGCGAGGCCGGGGTTTCACCAGCAACGGTCGATCGGGTGCTCAACAATCGCGAGGGCGTGCGCCGTCGAACGCGAGAGGTCGTGCTGGACGTGGCGACCCGCCTTGGCTACGTGTCCCAGGCCGATGTCCCGGATATTGGTCGCCAACCCACGGTGCGGCACAGGTTCGTCTTCCTGTTTCCTGCCGGCACCAACACCTTCATCAAGTTTCTCGCCCGTCAGATCGAAGAACAGTCATTGCTGCGCCCTGAACTTGAGGTGCGTATCGAGACCTTGGAAGGGTTCAATCCGCCCTCGCTGGCGGCGCGGCTGTTCGAGTTGCAGGGCAAGACGGATGGTATCGGCCTTATCGCCCAAGATCACCCCTTGGTGCGCGAAGCGATCCGCGCGCTGTCTTTTGGCGGTACGCCTGTGGTGACAATCGCCTCAGATATCCAGAACGTTCCCCGACTGGCCTATGTCGGCATTGACAATCGTCAGGCCGGCCGTCTGGCCGGATTGCTGATGGCGCGGTTTCTGATGCACCGCTCCGCGCCAGTGAAAGTTGCGCTCTTTGCGGGTTCGCTGTCCTATCGAGGGCATGAAGAGCGCGAGATGGGCTTCCGTCTGATCCTGCGGGAAGAATTTCCCGCACTGCAGATCGTGGATGTGCGCGAGATTCTGGATGATCGGCAAAAGGCAGAGGTCGAGACCACGGCCCTGCTGGATCAGCACCCCGATCTGGCTGGCATCTACAGCGTAGGTGCTGGCGCCTACGGCATTGCTCGCGCGCTCAAGGGCCGTGGGGCGGACAGGTCTGTCGTGCTCATCGGACATGAGGCGACCGAGGGCAACAAGCAGTTGCTCCTGGATGGCTCGCTTGATGCGGTGATCGACCAGAACCCGCGGGTCGAGGCGCGCGAGGCCCTCAATCTCTTGACCGCCGCTGCAACCAAGAAGCCCTATCGTTTCATTCCGCCCCGGCTGCAGGTGGTTTTTCGCGAGAATCTGCCTGACGATTAACGGCGGGCTCGGGTTGCGCTGTCCGTGGGGAAGGTCGGGCCGACGGGGATGTTCTCGCGCAGCACGATGCGTGGTTCGATGTTCTTGGTCAGCAACAACGGACTGGCCGCGGCAATCGCCCCCAGAAGCCGGATCACCGCCTGTTCAGCAACCAGCCGCGCATTCTGGTCGATGACGACATCTATCAGATCGTCGACCAGCCAGGACCGGGAGCTTTCGGTGAGGTCGTGCATCACGACGAAGGGCCTGTCTGTTTCGCTGCCGAGCTTGAGCACTTCCACGATCCCTTTTCTCCCCGCACCGACACAGTAGATGCCGACAAGGTCGGGTACATTGCGCAGAAGGCCTGTCATCGCGGCGCGCGATCGGCGGCTGTCCTCGCCTGTTTCGACGACAGGCAGGATGCGCAACTCCGGGTACTGCTCTTCAAGCAGGGTGCGGAAGCCCGCTTCCCGCTCCTGATGGCCGTGAAACGCGCGCGAGCCAACGAACAGCGCAATTGCCCCCCGACGGGTGTGGCACATCAGACCCATGATTTGCGCGGCTGTACGGCCTGCCACGCGGTTTTCTACGCCGACATAGGCCGACCTTGGAGCGTTCAGCACGTCGGATGCGATGGTGACCACGCGAATACCGGAGTCATGCAGCCGTCGGATCGCATGCCGTGTCTTGGGGTGATCCACCGTGATCAGCCCGACGCCCTCGGTCGCCAAGGGCAGGGAGTCGAGCGCCCGGACAAGAGTGTCCGGGCTGATATCCTCAAGCATGACCACGTTGCAGGCGCCGACAAGTGGTAGTGTCGCGGCGAAGTCGGTGATGCCGCGGGCAATGTCCTGCATGAAGCCGTTCTGGCCAAAGGGGATCAGGAACTCGAGGTGGGCAGGCCGAGATGGCAAGAGCACCATCCCTTCCGATGGAAGATAGCCAAGCTCCTTGGCAGCCCGCAGTACGCGTTGGCGATTGGCAGGGCTCACGCCCGGACGTCCGTTCAGCGCACGATCTACTGTCGCGGTCGACACGCCGGCCTTCCCGGCAATATCGGTGATGGTCGCCTTGCCCACCGTCCGGCCTCCTCCACCCGCATAGGGTTTCGTCCAAGACTATCGTGCCACGGATGATGTGACTACATCAGCCGGCATTCTGCATCGCAGCGAGACATTTCCCATAAGCATCGGATATTCTACGGGTTTCTTGTCGATATGGGTAAGCCGTTGTCATGGTGTGATGTGATCTGATGGAATGTTCGCTTGTTGCCAGCGCGCCAGTGCTGAAATCTGACGCGGTCGCCTTGAGCGGGCCCGAATACCCTTGAGGAGGGGGCGGGTCGGCCAGGCGATGGGCGAGCGGCGACAGGCCAGCCGGGGCGCCAACGCCAGATCAGCCGCTGCGGGCGAGCGCACAGCAGCGGCGCAAACGGAGGAGGAAACACCAAATGCTTAGACGCAATCTGCTGGCCACTGCGGCCGCGCTGGCCATTCTGCCGGCGGTGTCGTTCGCCCAGACCAGTGAGCCCAAGACCTTCTACTGGATTTCCCATGGTGGGCCGGCCGATCCGGTCTGGACCTACTTCCTGCAAGGTGCCGAGCAATGGGCGAAGGATACGGGGCACACCGTCAATACCTCGTTCCACTCGGGCGACGTGCCCAGCCAGCAAGAGGCGGTGCGTGCCGCAATCGCGGCCGGAGCCGATGGGATCTGCTCGACCAGTCCCGATCCGGGCTCGATGGTGGATGTGGTGGCCGAGGCGCGTGCCGCCGGCATTCCGGTCGTGAACTTCAACACGCCCGACTCCGCGCCCGATTGGAACGCCTACGTCGGGGGCGACCTGCTGTTCGTGGGCCGAAGCTGGGCCCAGTACCTGGTTGATAAGGGACTGGTAAAGTCGGGCGACTTTGTCTGGATGCCTGTGGAGGTGCCCGGTGCTTCCTATGGCGTGGAAGAGGAAAAGGGCATCGCCCAGGTATTCGAGCCGATGGGCATCACCTGGGAGGTGACGGACGCGACGCTTGACCAGGCCGAGGTCATCGCGCGCATGACTGACTACGTCACCGCCAACCGCGACAAGATCAAGGCGATGATCGGCCTTGGCGACATGGTGACTGGATCGGTACAACGCGTCTGGACGCAAGCCGGCGTCGCCGCCGGCGAGATTCCGGTTGTGGGCTGGGGCAACTCGCTCGACACCACCCAGGCGGTGATGGACGGCTATGTGAACGCCGCGATGTGGCAGGATCCGCAGGCGACTTCCTACATGTGCCTTTCCTCGGTGCTGATGGAGACAAGCGGCATTCCGATCGGATTCAACATCATCACCGGTGCGCTCTACGAGAAAGATACAGCGCCGCTGTATCACGGGATCATGGGCGGACAATAGCGTCCCGCGGTTGCCCTGACACGATCCGCGGCCAGTGCTGGCCTTTTGCTGGCCGCGGACCTTCTTGTGACCAAATTGAGCGGGTGCAGACACATGACCGATGAAAAGACCCTCGCGCCGCCTGTGGCTGCGCCAAGAAGCCCTGGCTGGGTCCGGCTGTTCGTCGCCAAGCCCGAGTTCGGCCCACTCGTGCTTCTGGTCGTGATGCTTGTGGTCTTTACGGCGATCAATCCGGCCTTCATGTCGCTGACCAACATCAGCAACGCGCTGACATTCACGGTGGAACTTGGCCTTATAGCGCTTGCGATGACGCTTCTGATGACGGCGGGAGAGTTCGACCTTTCCGTCGGGTCCGTTTTCGGCTTTGCCCCGGTGGTGATGTGGACGATCTTCAACACCGGTTCCATGCCGCTGTTTCCGGCCTTTCTGATTGCGATTCTGGTCGCGATTGCCATCGGATATGTGAATGGCTGGTTTGTTACGCGCCTTGCCATTCCATCCTTTCTGGTGACGCTCGGGATGCTGCTGGTGGTACGAGGCAGCGCATTGTGGCTGACCAACGGCTTTCCGCAAAGAACCTGGGATGCGGGAGACCAATGGCTGGCGCGTGTGCTTGTCGGAGATTTCAACATTGGTGGCTTGCGCATCTACATGAGCCTGATCTGGTTCGTGCTGATTGCGCTGGCTTTCCACTACCTGCTGACGCGTACCCGGTTCGGCAACTGGGTGCAGGCAACGGGCGGGAACCCCGGTGCGGCACGAAATCGTGGCGTTCCGACCAAGCAGGTCAAGGTGGTGCTGTTCATGCTCTGCGCAGCCATGGCAGCACTGGCCGGCATTATCTCGTCCATCCGCGTCTCGGCCGCCAATCCCAACTCTGGCATGGGGTACGAGCTGGAAGTCATCGCCATGGTCGTGATCGGCGGCACCGTGCTGACCGGCGGGCGCGGAACGATCATCGGGACAGTACTCGGGGTGCTGATCCTTCGGTTGATGCGCAATGGCATTGTGCTGATCGGGGTGCCGGGCCTTGCCTACAACATCTTCATCGGCGCGATCATCCTGGGGATGATGGCCCTGCATTCGGCGCTAGAGCGTCGCCATAACGAGGGAACCTGACGAATGGCCAAGGCTGATGATGCGCCGCTGGTCGAGATGCGGCATATCGAAAAATACTATGGCAGCGTCCACGCGCTACGAAACGTGAACCTCTCGATCCGCAGGGGCGAGATTGTCGGCCTGCTGGGTGACAACGGGGCCGGCAAGTCGACCCTGATCAAGGTGCTTTCAGGTGCAGTCCCCTATACTTCGGGCCAGATCTTCATCAGCGGGAAGGAGGTCGTCCTTCGCTCGACCAAAGACGCCATCGCCGCAGGCATCGAGACGATCTACCAGGACTCTGCCCTTGTGCCACAACTGTCGATCGCGCGGAACCTGTTCCTGGGTCGAGAGTTGCGAACAGGCCCTGCCCTGCTCGACCGGCTGGACAGTGCCCGCATGAACGCCGTCGCGGCCGATCTGCTCAAACGGGTGGGCATTTCAAAGAACATTCCGCCCACCACGCCGATCGGTTCGCTTTCTGGGGGCGAGCGGCAAGCGGTGGCCATTGCGCGCGCGATGTACTTCGACAGTGACCTGATCATCCTTGATGAGCCGACCAACAATCTTGGCGTGGCCGAGACGCAAGGTGTGTTGCGCTTCGTCAGAGAAGCCCGGGATACCGGACATTCCTGCATCTTCATCGCCCATAACATCCACCATGTGTTTCAGGTTGTGGACCGAATGGTGGTCATGCGTCAGGGAACCGTGGTCGCCGACGACCTGAGCCCCAGGACGTCGACCATCCAGGATGTCGAGGATATCATCACCGGGGATCACCTTGTGGCCTGATCGCCCGGCTGTCCGCGTCAGGACAAGGGCGGCAAAGCCATCTTGAATGCAATCCCTGTCCCGCCGTGACCGGCGCCCACCTCGATGTCTATGCGCAGGGCGCGGGCGATCTCGGCCACGATGGGCAGGCCCAGTCCGTGCTGGGTGGCACGCACGAGGCCACCTTCGGTGCCCCGGCGAAGCAGATGCTCCAACCGGCCAAGCGCAGACGCATCCAGCTCTGGCCCGTTGTCGGTTACGGTCATCATGACCCTGTCAGCCGTCTGCACGACCTGCAGCGTCACGACCGTGCCCGCAGGGGCATGTAGGATTGCGTTGCAGACAAGATTGCGCAGTAGCTCCGCCAGCAGGATCTCATCCGTCGCAGCGGTTGCCGCGGCCGGTCCCTCGAAGCCCAGGTCCTTGTGATGCCGCAGCGCCTCCGGCAAGGCCTCCTCAACCACGGCCCTGCCAAGGGATGCAACGTCTGTTGGCACCAGTGGCGGGTTCTGACCTGTAGCCTGTACCTTCGCCAGAAGCAGCAGCTGTGCCAGAACCCTCTCGGCACGGACGAGCGCCTGATCGGCCTTGCCAAGCTCGGAGTTGGCGCCCTGACGAGATCCTTGGGGCTGCGCCAGGGCAATCTGGGTGCGGGCGACGGCCAGCGGAGTACGTATCTGGTGGTTGGCGTTGCCGGCGAAATTCTGCAGCGCCGCAGTCGACTGCTGTAGCCGCGCAAGAAAGCCGTTCAGCGCCGCAAGGACGGGCCGCAACTCGTCCAGCGCATCTGCATCGACGGGGGTAAGGTCATGGGGGGCGCGGGCCGACAGCGCCGCAGACAGGCGGCTCAACGGCCGAAGAGCAATCGTGGCGGCGACCCAGGCCACTGCCACGGCCACCGTGATCAGCACTGCAATCCGCAGGGCCGAGCGTGCAAGAATGCTGGAGGCCAGGGTCGCCCTTGCCCGGGTGGATTCGGCAACCGTCACTTGGATAGGCACGACGCCTTGGTCGTTCGTCAGTTCGCGCAGAACGGTGGCTTTCCGGATCGCTGTCCCACGATAGTCATCGTCTGCAAAGCCTGCCCGCTGATCGATCGCTGTCGCCACCGGTGACAGATCCTGATAACCGGTCAGAAAGCCCTCCGGACCGTCGACACGGTAGAAGACACGATCCTGCGCGATGGAAGACAGCATATCCAGCGCCGAGAAGGGGATGGCCACTTCCACCTCGCCGCTTGAGCCGATGCTGGCCCGCTCGGCAATTGCCATGGCCGACCCTGCAAGCACGCGGTCAGAGATGTCGCGGGCGGTCCGGATCGCTTCGGCGCGGGTGTCGATGAGTGCCAGCCCCCCGATCAGAAGCGTGGCCCCGGTGAGCCACACGATCAGTCGCCGCCGCAGCGAAACCGAAGGTTGGTCAACCAATCTCGGGCGGCCTTTCCAGGATGTAGCCTAGCCCGCGTGCGGTCCGCAGGGATAGGCCGTGAGGCTGGAGGCGTTTGCGCAGGCGACTCACATACTGCTCGATCGCATTGTCCGACAGGCCATCGTCAAGCGATGTCAGCGACTGGACAATCGCATCTTTGCCAACGACCCGACCTGCCCTTTGCACGAACAGCTCCAGCAATGCCAGTTCACGGGCCGGCAGATCGAGCACCTCTTCCCCGATCTGGAACTGCCTTGAATTGATGTCATAGCGAAGGACGCCAATCTCGAGGACCGATGCCCGCAGCCCCGCCTGCCGTCGCAGAAGCGACCGTACACGGGCCTCGAACTCGCGCACGTCGAAGGGCTTTACCATGTAGTCGTCCGCGCCGAGGTCCAGGCCCAGAACTCGCTCGTCCGCTGCGCCGCGTGCGGTCAGGATCAACACGGCGACCGGGTTGCGCAGCGCCCGCAACTTGCGCAGAACGGAAAGCCCATCCATCTCGGGCAGGTTCAGATCCAGGATCGCCAGGTCAAACCGCTCCGAGATGGCCAGCGCTTCCGCCGATACGCCGTCATGAACGCAGTCCACAGCATTGCCGGCGCGAACCAGCAGCGTGGTAAGTGCCTCGGCCAGAGGCAGGTCGTCCTCGACAAGCAGAATGCGCATGACCGGACTCTAGGCCGAATGCGGATCGTTGTGAACAGCCAGCACTTCACGTTAGGCTGGCGCCATGAGGTTGCTGTTTCTGGCCATTGGTTTTCTGGCAGCCGGTCCTCTCGGGGCCGAAGTAGTCACGTTCCAGGCGCCCGGGGTCGGCAGCAACGGCGCAACCCGCGAGATGGTGGTGTATTCCTCGCTGGATGCACCGCTTGCCCGCCCGCTGATCGAGGCTTTCCAGCACATCTATCCAGATGTCACGATCCGCTATGAAGACCTGCTGACGAGTGACATAACCGAGCGGGTGATGGCAGAAAGCGCCGAGGGCCAGACGGCCGATCTGGTTTTCTCCTCCTCCATGGACCTGACCGTAAAGCTGGCAAACGACGGCTACGCCAGCGTGGTCGAGGTCGAGGGGGCCGATCTTTGGCCGGCTTGGGCCGTCTGGCGCGACATGGTCTTTGCCTTGACCTTTGAACCTGCCGTGATCGTCTATCATCGGCCGTCCTTCCCGAATGGACCGCCGGATAGCCGTGCCGCATTGCAGGACTGGCTGGCCTCCGCCACTCCGGGAAGCATCGGCACCTACGACATTGCCCGCTCTGCCGTGGGCTATCTGTTCCTCTCGCGGGACATGGAGCATTATGCCGACCTGTGGCCGTTGGTCCAGGCGATGGGCAAAGCGGGTGTTCAGGTCTTCCCGACCAGCCAGGATGTGATCGACCGGGTCAACAAGGGCGAGCTGCTTATCGGCTACAACATTCTTGGCTCTTACGCGGCTGACCAGGCATCGCGTCTGCCCAACCTCGGGCTCGCGCTTCCTTCCGACTACGTCGTGGTGGTCAGCCGCGTGGCCCTTGTGCCGTCCGCCGCCCGTGCACCCGACCTGGGAGAGGCACTGCTTGGTTTCCTGATGGGACGGGAGGGCCAGACGCTGCTGGCCGAGCGGCTGCGCCTGCCGGCGGTCAGCCTCGAGATTGCCGGTAAGGACTCGGCGGCGGCGATGCAGGCCGCGCTTGGCGCGCGGCTACGACCCGTGCCTGTCTCGCCGGGCCTTCTGGCCTATCTTGACCCTGCGAACCGCGCGCGGGTTCTGGCCCGGTGGAACGCGGCCCTGGAAAGCCGCGAATGAAACAGCACGTGTCAGGTTCATGACAGGTTGGCATGTTCCCTTTCCCCTGTCCCGGCGCTGGAGGAGTGCCGGACGGATTCGGTGGCCCATGCCACCCAAGGGAGGAATGACGATGAAACACACGCTTTTGGGCGCTGCTCTTGTCGCTGCGCTGGCCATACCCGCCTTTGCGCAAGACTATACGATCATGGCTCCTGCAAACCCGGGCGGCGGCTGGGACGGAACCGCCCGGTCGATGCAGGAGGTTCTGCAGGCTGAAGGGATCGCCGGATCGGTCGAAGTGGTGAACGTGCCGGGCGCTGGCGGGACCGTCGGCCTTGCCCAGTTCGTTGCCGACAGCGCGGGTGACCCGACCAAACTGATCGTCGGCGGCTATGTGATGGTCGGCGCGATTCTGACCAACCAGTCCCCGGTCACCTTGGCCGACGTGACGCCCATCGCGCGCCTGACCGGCGACTATCAGGCCATCGTCGTCCCCGCGAGCTCAGACATCCAGACCATCGACGACCTCGTCGCCAAGCTCAAGGCCGACCCGGGCGCCGTCAGCTGGGCCGGCGGTTCGGCAGGTGGTACGGACCATATCCTTGTCGGTCTGCTTGCCAAGTCGGCCGGCGTGGACCCGACCAAAATCAACTATGTCGCCTTCTCGGGCGGTGGCGAGGCGATGGCTGCAATCCTCGGCAATCAGGTGACCGCCGGCGTATCGTCGGTCGGCGAGTTCGCCGAGCAGGTGAAGGCTGGCACCATGCGGCTTCTCGCAGTCTCTTCGGCGGAGCGTCTGCCGGGTATTGAGGCGCCAACGCTCAAGGAATCGGGCTATGATGTCGTCCTCGAGAACTGGCGCATGGTCGCGGCGGCACCGGGCCTGACCGACGAGCAGAAAGCCAAGATTGCCGCCGATATCGAAAAGCTGAATGCATCGGCTGGCTGGAACGAGATGCTGGCGACCAAGGGCTGGACCAACACCTATCTCGCTGGGGATGCCTTCGTCGCCCAACTGGCCTCCGATACCACTGCGACCGAGGCGGTTCTGCGCGATATCGGTCTCGTGAAATGATCCGGCATCATGTGCCAGAACGCCGCCCCCGTGGGGCGGCGTTCGTCATGGCGGCCATTCTGGCCATTCTGGCCGGTCTTCTGTTCTGGGATGCATCGGGTCTGAACCAGGATGGCGGCTATGCAGGCGTTGGTCCGGCCGATGTGCCTCGCCTGATCGCGGTCGGTCTTCTGATCCTGTCGGGCCTGACGGTTGTTGCCGGGTTGCGGGGCGATCTTCCGACCCCGCCACGCCAGGCCCCTGCCCCGGTGCTGTGGATTCTTTCCGGCCTCGGTCTGCAGCTTGCGTTGCTGCATGTTGCGGGCTTCGTCATCGCCAGTGGGCTGCTGTTCGGCTTTACCGCGCGCGGCTTCGGGCGCAAGCCGCTTTGGCTGACCGTCCTTGTCGGCATGGGTGCCGCGCTGGTCGTCTACGTGGTCTTCGACCGGCTCCTGAAACTGAACCTGCCCGGCGGACCGCTGGAACGACTGCTGGCCGGAGGCTGAGCATGGAGAGTTTCAACCTTCTGTTGCAGGGGCTGTCAGTCGCCCTGGACCCCGTGATCCTGCTTTATGCCTTGATCGGGGTCACGTTGGGAACCGCTGTGGGTGTGTTGCCGGGTATTGGCCCTGCGCTGACGGTTGCCCTGCTTCTGCCGGTAACCTATGGGCTTGATCCGGCGGGGTCGCTCATCATGTTTGCCGGCATCTACTACGGTGGGATGTATGGCGGTTCAACCACCTCCATCCTGCTGAACACCCCGGGCGAAAGCGCCTCGATCGTGACGGCGATCGAAGGCAACAAGATGGCCCGATCGGGTCGTGCCGGCCCGGCCCTGGCCACGGCGGCCATCGGCAGTTTTGTGGCCGGCCTGATCGCCACTCTGCTGCTGGCCTTTCTGGCACCACAGGTCGTCAAGCTGGCACTGACGCTTGGCCCGCGCGAGTACTTCGCCCTGATGGTGCTGGCCTTCGTGACCGTTTCGGCCACTTTCGGCGACAGCGCCCTGCGCGGCCTGACCTCGCTTTTCATCGGCCTCGCGCTTGCGACGGTTGGCATCGACGGCTTGACGGGCGCCGCCCGCCTGACCTTCGGCGTGCCGCAACTGATGGACGGCATCGAAACCACGACCCTGGCTGTCGCCCTGTTCGCACTTGGCGAGGCCTTTGCCGTAGCCGCCATGGCTTCGCCACCCGATGGCATTCATGCGATCAAGGGCCGGGTGTCCATGACCGCCGATGACTGGTCGCGGTCGTGGAAGTCGTGGCTGCGAGGCACGTTCATCGGCTTTCCCATCGGCTCCATGCCAGCTGGCGGCGCTGATGTGGCCTCCTTCCTGTCCTACGCAGCCGAGAAAAAGCTGTCGAAGCGGCCCGAGGAGTTTGGCCACGGCGCCATCGAAGGTGTAGCGGGCCCCGAAGCGGCCAACAATGCCGCGGCGGCGGGCACGCTGGTGCCGCTGCTGACACTGGGCCTGCCCACAACAGCCACGGCGGCGATCATGCTGGCCGGTTTCCAGCAGTTCGGGCTGCAACCCGGTCCGCTTCTGTTCGTTATGAATGCCGAGCTTGTCTGGGGTCTGATTGCCTCGCTGCTGATCGCGAACGTGATGCTGGTTGTGCTGAACCTGCCGCTGATCGGCCTTTGGATCCGGCTTCTGTCGATTCCGCGGCCCTGGCTTTATGCCGGCATCCTTCTGTTTGCGACGCTTGGCACCATCGGCGTCAATCCGTCCACGATCGAGTTGGGCATGCTCTTGCTGTTTGGCCTGATGGGATACGGGATGCGTCTTTATGGCTATCCGGTCGCGCCGGTCGTGGTCGGGCTGATACTTGGGCCGATGGCCGAGCAGCAGTTGCGGCGGGCCCTCGCCATCGCGCAGGGCGACTGGGCAACGTTGGTCTCGACCCCGGTTTCGGCGGGGCTGCTGATCGTTTCGTTCCTGTTTCTGGTCGTGCCGATGATCATGCGGATGCGCGGCCGCGGCACGGTTCTTTCACAGGTCGCGGGCGACGCCGACTGACCCAACCTCGTCCTCGCTTTACTGGCGAGGGCGAGGCCTTCTGATTCACATGCGACTATGCAGGTTGGTCAGGACCCAGATGGTTCCGCCGATCATGATGGCCAGCAAGAGGACCGAGAACAGGATCAGCAACAGATCCTCGCGCTGTCGGCGGCTGAAGTCGATATGCAGAAAGAAGTAGAGCTGCGCCGCGATCTGCCCGAGGGCGGCAGCCGCAATGACGAACAGCGCGCCAACCCGGGGCACGTCCAGTATGACCGCCGCAAATCCCGCCAACGTCAGCCAGACGCACAGGATCGCGCCGACCAGATACCGCAGCACGTCACGCTTGTAGTCTGTCATGCCAACCCCGCAAGGAAGACCACCGAAAGGATGCCCACCCAGATCAGGTCCAGGAAGTGCCAGTAGAGGCTGAACATCAGCATCCGCTGTTTTGTCCGCCCCTCTTCTGCCCGACGCGTGAGAAGACCGATCATGACTGCAGCCCAGATCAGCCCTGCCGTGATATGCAGCCCGTGCAGACCCACGAGGGCGAAGTATGACGAGAGCCAGGCGGACCGCTGTGGCGTCGCGCCGGCCAGGATCATCTGGTGGAAATCACGCAGTTCAAGGGCCAGAAATCCTGCCCCCAGCACCATGGTGGCCAACAGCCAGCCAATGGCTGCCGGCCCACCCTGCCGATGCTTCATGGCCAGCGCAGCGAGGCCGCAGGTGAGTGAACTGGCGAGCAGAAAACCGGTCTGCAGGGCCACGCTTGCCAGATTGAACACCTCGGCTGGCCCAGGACCGCCCGCGCGCCCCATCGTGGTGGCGGAGGTCGCATAGGTTGCAAAGAGGATGCCGAAACTGATGAGGTCGCTCATCAGGAAGACCCAGAAGCCGAAGATCACCGGTTCCGCGTCGGTATGGTGCTCGCCGTGCGTTGGGCCAAGGTTCAGGCCTGGGTAAAGGCGGTTCGTCATGCCGGTGCCCCCTCGGGCGCGGCCAGGCCGCGGTTTGCAGGGCTGTCTTCTTCATCCCGGCTGATCGCGCGGGCGCGGGCGAGGTCTGCGCGCCACGCCATGTCTTGCTGGGCGATCTGGGCAGCGGGTATGGTCACCTCGACCGCGCTGTCGGGCAGGAAGGCACGATAGATCATCGAAAGAGGCACCACGGCAAAGGACAGCGCCGCAAGCCACCAGATGTGCCAAACGATTGCAAAGCCGAGCACAATGGTCGCCAGGCAGAGGATCAGGCCGAGATAGGTGGACCGGGGCATGTCGATGTCCTCGTACCGGTCAGGTACCGGATATGCCCGCCCGGCCAGCTTTCGCGCCGCAAAATCGTCCCGATCTTCGACCGTTGGAATCGTGGCGAAGTTCCAGGCCGGCGCAGGGGCCGGTATGGTCCATTCCAGTGTCCGCCCATCCCAGGGGTCACCCAGGGGGACGGACAATTTCTCGCGATTGCGCAGGCTGACCCAGCCGGTCACGAACAGCATCGTCAGGGCGGCCAGGATGACCAGGGCCCCGAAACCTGCGATCGTGACCCAGGGGCCATAGGCCTGTTCGGTGAAGGTGGGCATCCGCCGCGGCATGCCCATCAAGCCCGCGGCATAGAGCGGCAGGAACGTCAGGCTGAAGCCGATCACCCACAGCCAGGCCGTCCAGCGGCCCGTTCGCTCATCGAGGCGAAAGCCGAATACCTTGGGGAACCAGTAGTGAATGCCGGCCAGCACCCCGTAGAGCACCCCGGGGATCAGCACGTTGTGGAAATGCGCAACCAGAAAGACAGAGTTATGGACCTGATAGTCGACAGATGGATTGGCCAGGATGACCCCAGTCAGCCCGCCAACCGTGAAAAGGATGAAGAACCCCGTCATATAGACCATCGGCACCGTCATCCGGATGCGCCCGCGCCAGAGGGTCGCCATCCAGTCATAGACCTTCACCCCGGTCGGGACCGCGATGATCATGGTCGCGATGCCAAAGGCGATGTTGACCGAGGCGCTTTGCCCCATCGTGAAGAAGTGGTGCAGCCAGACGGTGAAGGCGATCACCGCAATTGCCATGGTCGCAAGGACCAGCGACGTATAGCCATAGATGCGCTTTGACGAGAAGGTCGCCGCGATCTCGGACCAGATGCCGTAGGCGGGCAGCACCAGGATGTAGACCTCGGGGTGGCCGAACATCCAGAAGATGTTCACATAGTTCATCATGTTGCCGCCAAGGTCGTTGGTGAAGAAGTGAAACCCCAACACGCGGTCCAACGCCAGCATGAGCGATGAGATCGTCACCGGCGGCATCGCATAGACCAGCATGATCGCGCTGCAAAGCGTTGCCCAGACAAAAAGCGGCATCCGCATCAGCGTCATGCCCGGCGCCCGGCATTTGTAGATCGTGACACAGAAGTTGATGCCCGACATAAGTGAGCCGAAGCCTGCGATCACCACGGCCCAGATCCAGTAGTCCGGTCCGACGCCGGGGCTGAAGACCGCACCGGTATAGGGCGGATAGTTTGACCAGCCCCCTGTCGCGAATTCGCCGATGACAAGCGAAATCATCATGAGGGCCGCCCCGGCCGTTGTCAGGCCCAGGCTGACTTGGTTCATTACCGGAAAGGCCATGTCCCGCGCGCCTATCTGCAGCGGCAGCACGATGTTGATCAGCCCGGCCACCATCGGCATGGCGACGAAGAAGATCATGATCGTTCCATGCGTGCTGAACAGCTCGCCGAAATGCTCGGGTGTCAGAAAGCCACCCGACAATGCCGTAGCCTGCTGGGCCCGCATCACGGCCCCCTCGGCAACGCCGCGTGCAAGCATGACGAGCGCAAGCACGATGTACATCACACCGATGCGCTTGTGATCGGCGCTGCAAAGCCAGTCGCGGAACAGCGGCACCCAAAGTCGGTACCATGTAAGCAGGGCCAGTGTCGCGACCGTGCAGACGACAACGAGACCAGCTGCGCCAGCTGCCACGATCGAGCTTGCATCGGGCGACACCACGATTTCGTAAAAGGGTGTTTGTGTCAGATCGAGCCGACCGAACAGCGAACTCATTGCAAGGCCTCTGGTTGAAAACCGGGAGCGCCGGGCTGGCTGGTCGCGGGCACCGCCGTGCCGCGGTGATACCGGTTGACGATGCTGGCGAACAGATCCGTCGTCCCCAGCCGCAGCCGTACAGGCCCTTCCGCGATATCGAACAGGGTTCTGGCATCTGCCAGCGTCCCCGCCCGGGCCAGTTCGGCATAGCTGGCCGTGTCAAGCACCGGTGCTGTAGCCGCCTGTTGCATCCAGTTCGACCAGTCCTCTTCGGACAGGACTTCGGTCTGCACGCTTTGCGCGGCGAACTGCGGGCCGTTGAACTGCATGTTCCGCCCCTCTGCCGTGCCAGTCTGAACGGCCAGCATGTTCTGTGTCGTGACCATGCCGGGCATGGCGTAGATCTGTCCCGACAGCGCAGGAACCATGAAGCTCTGCATCACGGTGTCGGTGGTCAGCTTGAGCGTAACAGGCCGGCCTTCGGGGACAACCAGCGTGCCCACAGTGGCCACACCCTGCTCCGGATAGAGAAACACCCACTTCCAGTCGAGCCCCACAACCTGCACCTCAAGCGGATCGGGTCCGAGAGGCCGGTACGGATCGAGCGCTAGGGTCGAGCGCCAAAGCAACCCGGACAGCAATGCGACAAGGACCAATGGGCCCCCCCACATAACGATCTCAAGACCGCGCGAATACTCGAAGTCCGGCCGGTAGGTCGCGTTTCTGCCGCGGCGGTAACGCCACAGGATCAGGGGCACCCCGATCAGGACCGGCAAGACGGCAATCATCGTCAGACCTGTCACGGTCAGCAGGTGGTCACGCTGCGCTTCCGCCACGGGACCAAGCGGCGAGAGCATTCCCTGCGCCCAGGCGGCCGAGCCGAAGGAGCACAACAACGATGTCAGGCCGGCCAGGTGTCGCTTCATCTCACTGTGGCCTTCACATCCGGGTCTTGCAATGGGTCGGAACTGCGCGCAGGACGCCCGATTTCGTTACTGAAATCAAGCAGAAAGACGTGCATGATCGGCGGGTTTCGCGCCGCATGAGCTGTTCTTGGGCGCTGCCGGCCAAGGTCTGCAGTTTTCGAAACCCGGCAACTTCCTGGCGGAATCCGCGGCCGCGACCAGACCGTCCCGCGCGCGTCGGACCTGTTGCGACGCCAAGCTTGTTGTCGCCAGAGCGCCTGCCTCCGATCTTGCTCTGGCCCATGAAGCAAAGGTCAGGCCGGTCTCGCACCACCGGCGAAAGACGTCAGCGCAGGCCGCATTTGTCGGATCGCAGAGCATGCGTTACTCTCCCACTGGCAAACCACCGTCGGGCATCCGTCGGTCTGGAGGAAAGCGCCGCATGTCCGATACGCTGCCCACAGCGACGAAGCCATCGGTGTCTCCCGCACGGGATTTCGAGGCTCTACGGGCCGAACTTGTCGCGCGGTCCGGGACGTTGAGCCGTCGGCTGGCCCAGGTCGCCCGCTTCTTTCTCAACCACCCCGAAGAGGTGGCGGTCACCACACTTGTTCGACTTGCCGATCAGGCCCAGGTGCCGCCAGCGACGATCACGCGTTTTGCCAAGGAGCTTGGCTTTGCCGGCTTCGCGGACCTGCAGCTGGTGTTCCGCGAACGGCTGCTTGGACCGCGTCTGCCCTATGCCGCCCGCGTGGCCATGCCTGCCCAACCCGAAGAGAACCGGACGCTGGATGAGCCGGGGGCTGTCTTCAGTCAGTTTGTCGGTGCAGCGGTGCAATCGCTGGTCCGGATTGACGAGACGATCGACCGGGTCGTGCTTGAGTCTTTCGTGGGCATGTTGGCTGAGAGCCAGGTCATCCATGTTGCTGCCGCGCGCGGTGCCTTCAGTCTGGCCGCCTACACTGTCTATGGACTTGGCAGCATTGGCCGCCGGGCGCACCTGATCGACAACCTCGGTGCAATGCGGGCGATGCAGGTGGCAGCGATCGGGCCCCAGGATGTCCTGCTTGTACTGACCTTCGACGACTATACGCCAGAGACGGTGGAAGTCGCGCAGTTGGCGGCGGCGCGCGGGCACAGGGTACTTGCGATCACAGACAATGCCCTCAGCCCAGTGGCCGGTCTGGCAGCCCGTGTGCTCTTCGTGAACGAAGCGACGCTCGGCCATTTCCGCAGCCAGGTGCCGGCACTCGTGCTGTGCCAGACCTTGATCGTCAGCCTGGGGCGCTATCAGACGAACGGCTGATCAGGCTTGGTTCAAATTATCCAGCCAGGCCAGTATTGGAAATTTCGTTGCATCGAATCGCAAGGCCCTTGAAGGTACTCCGTGGGAGGACGGGGGAATGCAGGTCCGCTTCGATTATTCGGGCGCCGAAGTGCTTGTTGTGGGCGCAAGCAGGGCTGGCATCGGGGCGGCCATTGCCCGGGCGTTCCAGCTTGCCGGCGCGAGGGTCATCATCACGGGCATCGAGCCCGCCCCGGCAGAAGAGGATCGCGACCGCTTTGACTATGTTCAGCTGGACGTCACGGACGACGGCGAGGTCGAGGCACTGGCCGGTCGTACGCCTCGCCTGAACATCCTCGTGAATTGCGCGGCGATCACGGCGCGCGGGGAAGAGATGGACGCGGCCTTCTTTCGTCGCGTGGTGGATGTGAACCTGCATGGCACCTTCCGAACCGCCCTTGCCTTTCACCCCCACCTGAAAGCGAGCCAGGGCAGCCTGATCAACGTCGCTTCGATGTATGCAACCTTCGGCAGTCCTCGGAACCCGGCCTATGGGGCAAGCAAGGCGGCGGTCTCGCAGTTGACGCGATCGCTTGCCATCGCCTGGGCCGGCGATGGCATTCGGGTCAACGCTGTCGCTCCTGGCTTCGTCGTGACAGAACAGTCGGCCCGCAGCCGCACCGACCCGGCCCATGTCGCTGCCGTGAACCTTCGAACGCCCATGGGCCGATGGGGACAGCCCGAGGATATCGCGGGTCCGGTTCTTTTCCTGGCATCGCCGGTGGCGGGGTTCATGACCGGAACATGCCTTGCGATCGACGGAGGGTATTCGATTGCCTGACCTTGCAACGATTGGCGCCGCCGTCATAGGGACCGGCTTCATTGGCACGGTCCATCTTGGCGCGCTGCGGCGGTTGGGGGTGCCGGTGGCGGGCGTCCTGGGCTCCACCCCTGCGCGCGGGGCGGAACGGGCCGCGGCCTTGGGCGTGCCGCGCTGCTATGGCTCACTGGACGAGATGCTGAGCGATCCTGCAGTGGCCGTTGTACATGTGACATCGCCCAACCACGCCCATTTTGACCAGGTTCGTGCAATTCTGTCTGCCGGGCGGCACGTGATCTGCGAAAAACCACTGGCCATGACATCTGCCCAGTCGGCCGAGATGGTTGCTATGGCCCGGTCCTCCGGCAAGGTGGCGGCAGTCTGTTACAATACGCGGTTCTATCCGTTGAACCAGCAGGCCCGCGGGATGGTCGCGGCGGGGGAACTTGGCGACATCAGGCTTGTCAGTGGCCGCTACCACCAGGACTGGCTGGCCAAGCCTACCGACTGGAACTGGCGGCTCGAGGCCGAGAAGGGGGGCGAGTTACGGTCGGTGGGCGATATCGGCACCCATTGGGTGGACCTGACGAGCTTCATTACCGGGCTCCGCGCGACCTCTGTCATGGCAGACCTTGCCACCATCATTCCCGAGCGTGAACGCCCTCTCGGCCCGGTCGAGACCTTCAGCACGTCCCGTGGGGCGACGGAGCAGAGGCCGATCACCACCGACGATGTCGCGACCATCCTGCTTCGGTATCCGGGCGGGGCACGAGGGGTGATGTCGACCAGCCAGATCAGCCGCGGGCGAAAGAACTGCATGGCCTGGGAGATTGCCGGGAGCCTGGCCTCGGCGGCCTGGGTCTCCGACGCACCCGATCAGATGTGGATCGGGCAGCGTGACGGCCCGAACCAGGTGCTGGAACGCGATGCTTCGTTGATGAACGCTCTGGGCGCCGCTGCCACCAGCCTGCCGGGTGGCCATGTCGAGGGCTTTGCCGATACTTTCCACGCCTTTTTCCGTCAGGTCTACGGAGACATTGCCGCTGGTGCGCGCCGGCAGGGATCAACCTGGGCCAGCTTCGAGGATGGTCACTACGAGATGCTGTTCTGCGATGCCGTGCTGCGCAGCGCCGCCAAAGGTGGATGGGAAGCGATCAACGAGCCTGATCGGAGGACATGATGAAACTGGGTATCCTGACGGCCCCCTTCCCCGACACACCGTTGGCAGAGGTTGCCAACTGGGCGGCCGGCGCGGGGTTCTCTGCGCTGGAGATCGCCTGCTGGCCGTCGGCCGGCACGGAAAAGCGGCGCTATGCGGGCACGGCGCATCTGCCGATAGAGACCATGACGGCGACGCAGGCCAGCGAGATCATGGGTATGGTCGCGGACAGGGGCCTTACGGTCTCGGGCCTCGGCTACTACCCAAACCCGCTCCACGCCGATGCCGCACATCGTGATGCGGTGATCGGGCATCTGAGGAAGGTGATCTCGGCGGCCGCACTCATGAACGTCAGTGTCGTCAACACCTTTGTCGGTGGCGATCGAACCCTGCCGGTCGATCAGAACTGGGCCCGTGCGGTCGAAATCTTCACGCCGATCGTCAGGCACGCACGCGAGAACGGCGTGACGCTCGCCTTCGAGAATTGCCCCATGATCTTCTCGCTGGATGAATGGCCTGGCGGGCACAACATTGCCTATGCGCCCCGCATCTGGCGACGTATCTTCGAAACCTGGGACGATGCCGTTGGCATGAACTATGACCCGAGCCACCTTGTCTGGCAGATGATCGACCAGGACCGCTTCATACGCGAGTTTGGCGGCCGCATGGTCCATGTCCATGCCAAGGACCTGATGATCGACCGGGACGGCCTTTATGAGAATGGCATCCTGTCGGCCGGAATGGGCTGGCAGGTGCCCAGGATGCCCGGCCTTGGCGAAGTAAACTGGCCCACTTTCTTTTCGGGACTTTATCGCGCAGGCTACGAAGGTCCGATCATCATCGAACACGAAGACCGCACCTTCGAGGGGACCGAAGAGAAGATCAAACGCGGCTTCGCGCTGGCCCGGGATGTGCTTCGACCCTTTGTGAAATAGGGCGAAGTGGACTGAGACGACGCAACGATCTGGGAGGATCATCATGAAAAGACATTTGCTGGGAACCGCTTCTCTGGCCCTGGGCCTGAGCTTGGGCGGCATGGCCATGGCCGAGGGCTATACGATCGGCATTTCGAACACCGTTCAGGGCAACGGATGGCGCGAGCAGATGGTTTGCGCGATGAAGGCCGAGGCGCTGTCCTCGGGCAAGGTCGAAAGCCTGAACATCGCCCATCGCAATACCGACGCAGCCGGTCAGCTTGAGGACATCCGCAACCTGATCCAGGCCGGGGTCGACGCCATCGTGGTGAACCCCGCCAATGCCGACGGTATCAACGCCGCGATCAAGGAAGCGACAGACAAGGGCATCGTGGTGGTCGCGGTTGACCAGGCCGTCACCGAGCCTTCGGCCTACATCCTGTCGAACAACCAGGAGGAATACGCCTACCTTGGCGCCAAGTGGCTGTTCGAGGCGATGGGCGGCAAGGGCGCGGTCGTTTACATGCGCGGCGCCGCCGGCGCCGGAGCGGATAACGACCGCGACAAGGGTTTCAAGCGCGCGCTGGCCGAGTTTCCGGACATCACGGTCGCTCAGGAAGTGTTCACCGGCTGGCAACAGGACCAGGGTAAGCAGCAGATCAACGACATCATCGCGGCTGGCGTGCCGTTTGATGGCGTCTGGACAAGCGGCATAGACAACGTGATCGTCGATGCCTTTGTCGAGAGCGGGACGCCGCTGGTCCCGATCGTCGGGGCAGACAATGCGGGCTTTGTCGGCCAGCTGACCAGTGTCGAAGGCCTGAAGGGCGCAGCCGTGACGAACCCCGGCTCCGTGGGCGGGGCGGGCGTGGCGCTGGCCATCCAGATCCTCGATGGCAAGGCCCCTGCGGAAAAGCTCGTTCTGGTGGACCCTGTCCTGTGGGACAACGTGAGCGAAGAGGGCAAGGCCCTAATCGCAGCCGGCCAGAACCCGAACCTGTCGCCCGAATGGCCGGTCAGCGTGTCGATCCCCGGATGGACGACCTATACGATGGATCAGATCATCGCATGCAAGGGGCCTGGCGAGTAAGCCTCGCGAACCGGGCTTGACGGCCTCCGGCATTGGCCGGGGGCCGCCGCAAAAGGATGAATGGACGCAATCGAATGACCGACGCCGTCGCGCCCGCGGCCCTTCTTGATGCCCGTGGCGTTGCCAAGCGGTTCGGCGCTGTCGTTGCGCTGCGGGATGCTTCCCTGGTCGTGGCACCTGGGCAGGTCGTGGCGCTTATGGGGGCCAACGGCGCAGGCAAGTCCACTTTCGTCAAGATCCTGACGGGCGCGCTCAAGCCTGATGCGGGCCATGTCCGCATCAGGGGCCATGACAGTACGGTCGCCTCCCCGGCGGGGGCGCGAAGGTCGGGCCTTGTGCCGGTCTATCAGGAACCCTCGCTCATCCCCGACCTCTCGGTGGCCGACAACCTGCGCCTGGCCGATACGCCGGTAGAGCCATTCCGCCATTGGGTTTCGGAACTGGGACTGTCCGATCTGCGGCAAGATGCGATGATCAAGCGCTTGCCGCTGGCTAGCCTCCGGATCGTTGATCTGGCCCGGGCGCTCGCCATCGCGCCTGATGTTCTGCTGCTGGACGAGTTGACCGCGGCCTTGCCGACGGACCTTGTCGAGAAGGTGCTGTCGGTTGTACGGCGCCAGGCCGAGGCCGGACGCTCGGTCATCTATATCTCGCATCGCTTCAGCGAGATCGCCGCAATCTGCGATCGAGCCACCGTTCTTCGCGATGGACAGACAGTCGGCGATCTGGCCATTGAACCTGGCATCGAGGAAAAGGTGGTGGAGCTCATGCTGGGTGGGGCAGTGCCCACCGCCGCCGCCGCCGCCGCCAGACCTGCCCGTGCTGCTGCAGGGTCTGCGCCCAGGCTCCGGCTGCGCGAACTTGCAACGGGCACGCGGCTCAACAATGTCTCGCTTGATCTAGAGCCTGGTGAGGTCCTGGGCGTGGTCGCGCTCGAGGGCCAGGGCCAGGACGAACTCTTCGATGTTCTTGCCGGCAATCGCCGCCCGGCGGCGGGCACGATCGAGGTCAATGGCAAGCCAGTGCAGTTCAGCCACCCGGCCGATGCCATCGCGGCGGGGCTGACCCTGGTGCCAGGTGACCGGGCGCATGCACTCCTCATGTCGCGCTCGGTGCGGGAGAACATCGCGCTTCCCCTGATTGCGCGGGTGCGCAACTGGGGTGCCATCGGGATGCGAGAGGAGGGCCAGAGGGTGGGCGCCGCGATCGAACGGCTTCAGATCGACACGCGCGCGCAGGGAGAGGTTCGCCGACTGTCCGGTGGCAACCAGCAAAAGGTGACAATTGCCCGCTGGATTGCTCGTGGCGTCGAGACGCTGTTGCTCTTCGATCCCACGCGGGGCATCGACATTCGCACCAAACACCAGATCTATGCGCTGGTGCGCGAACTCGCCGACCAGGGGGCTGCCGTTCTGTTCTACACCTCGGAACTCGCCGAAATTCGGCTGGCTTGCGACCGGGCCGTGGTCATATTTGGTGGCAGGGTCGTCGATGTGATCGATGTAGCCGAAGCGGATGAACCGCGTCTGATCCGCGCCGCCTATGGCCTGACCGAGAAACAGGGCGCGCCGGCATGAGGCGCCTGATCGAGGCCAATGGCTGGACAGCGGGTCTGGTCACCATACTGGTTCTGCTGCTGCTATTCACCAAATTGATCCAGCCCGATTTCGGCGCGTCGGGTCTCGACAGCCTGGCGCGCTCTGCACTGCCCTTTGCGCTGGCAACGGTGGGAATGGCGGTGGTGGTGATTGCAGGTGGCATCGATCTGTCGATCGCCGCGATGATGGCTGTGGCCAGCGTCACGGCCGCCGTTCTGATGGATGGTGCGACGGACGGGCAGGCAGCGCTTGCCGTCCTGGCCGTGCTGGTGCTGGGCTTGTGCATGGGCGCCCTGAACGGGGCGTTGATCGTGTTCACGCGCGTGCCCGACATCGTGGTGACATTGGCCATGCTTTTTGTCTGGCAGGGCGTCGCGCTTCTCATCCTGAACGCGCCGGGCGGTGGGGCCGCCCCCTGGCTGCGGGCGCTCGTCGCCGGGGGCATCACCTTGCCCGGTGTGCCACCTTCCCTGACCGAGTGGTTGCCCAGAGGTGTGGTCTTTCTTTTGGTGGTGGTCTCGGCCATCTGGATCCCGGTTCGGCGCTCAAGACTCGGTCTTCGGCTTTACGCCATCGGCTCCGATCCTCTCGCCGCCTTCCGCTCGGGGGTCCCGGTCGGCCAGACGCGCATCGCGGCCTATGCGATCTGCGGGCTTTTTGCGGCGCTTGGCGGCCTGACCGTGACCATGGGCACGGGCATCGGCGAACCGATCCCGGGGCCATATCTGCTGGCCTCGGTCGCGGCGGTGGTACTCGGCGGGGTTGTCCTGGGGGGCGGTCGCGGCGGGCTTCTTGGTCCGATCCTTGCGGTTTTCGTGTTGCGGCTGGTGCGCATGGATCTGACGCTTTTGTCTGTCGATCCGAACGTGGCCGCGATTGTCGAAGGAACAATCATGGTGGCTGTCGTGATGTTCGGCGGCGTTGTGGCGATGAGGGGGGCGCGGCATGGCAGCGCTGGCTGAGCAACCCGGGGCCATGTCCCGCCTCGCCCGGCTTATGGTCGATTGGCCACTTGTCCCGCTGGTCGGGCTCTTGATCGTGCTGGTGATCATCCTGCAAGTCATGCAGCCGGGCATCGTGAACGAACGCTGGATCGGCAACACCATCAAGTTTGCGATCCCCCTGGCCATGCTGGCCGCCTGTCAGACCCTGACCATGCTGACCGGCGGCATCGACCTGTCCGCCGGAACGGTGGCCACCATCTCGGCCTTTGTCACGGCAACAATGACGCCCTTGATCGGGGCGCCGGGGGCCATCGGGCTGGCGCTTGGCTGTGCCTTGGCGGCGGGGCTGGTTAATGGGATCGGCGTCGCCTTTGCGCGGGTCCACCCGCTGATCATGACGTTGGGCACGGGGCTGATCGCGACGGGCTGCCTGCTGGTTTACCAGCGCTTCGTGATCTCGACGGGCACAGAGTTCCCGGCCTTTCTCGTCTGGCTTGGCACGGGCCGTACCTGGGGTTTGCCCAATGCGCTCGCCGTCTTTCTGCCCTTCGCCATTCTGCTGATCTGGGCCCAGCGGCGAACGGGATTTGGCCGGCTGCTTTATGCCATCGGCGCCAATGAAACCGCCGCCCGGCTGTCTGGCGTGCGGGTCTGGCAGGTTCACCTTGCGCTCTATACCCTGTCTGGGTTCATCGCGGGGCTGACCGGGCTTGTCTATCTGGGCGTGGTCAAGACGGCCTCGCTATCGCTCGCCCTTCCGCTTGACCTCCCCTCGGTCGCGGCGGCAGTGGTCGGCGGCACGTCGATCTTTGGCGGGCGCGGGGGATATGGCGGAACGATCGTTGGCGCGCTGATCCTGACGGTCCTCGCCACGATGCTGACCCTGCTGCAGATGCCCGAGGGTGGCCGCCGCATCCTTTATGGCGCCATCATTCTGGCAGTGACCGCGCTCTATATCCGGCTGACGGAACGCGGCTGAGCGGATCAATCCAGGCGGATCGCTCGCTCCTCCAGGATGGATTGTTCGGCGGCCAACACGATGCGCAGGGAATTCACCGCCGCAGCCATGGACTCGCTCAGGTCGAGGTCCTCGCGGATGGCCCGCAGAAAGAAGGCCTGTTCCCGGTCACACAATTCCTGATGGTCGGGCTCGTCTTCCATCGAAAGCACTTCGTCTGGTTGGAGGAACAGGCGATCAGTGCCGACGGCAGCGTGATGCAGACGGATGGCATCTGTCTTTGTGTGCTTGTCGATATCTGCACTGCCTGACAGGGCCTCTGCCTCAGTTCGCGCCATTTCGTTGGGCACAAGGCTGACCGAGCCGAGCGGGCCAATCACATCCTTCACGAAATAGGCTGTCTCGCTCATCATCGGGCCCCAGCCCGCCTCGTACCAACCCACCGAGCCATCGTCGAAGGTCACATGCAAGTGACCGTAGTTCTGTCGCGCCGCGTCGGACCACAGAGCCGCACCAATCCCATGCACCCGCACTGGGCGGGCGCCGGTCAACTGGCACATGACGTCCACATAATGCACCCCGCAATCCACGATGGGGATCAGGCTGTCGATCAGATCCTTGTGCCATGTCCAGGCCGACCCCGAGCTCTGCTGGTTCAGGTTCAGCCGCATGACCAGGGGCTTGCCGAGTGTCTGACCAAGTTCGATGAACTTGATCCACGAGGGGTGCACCCGCAGGATATAGCCCAGTACCAGCTTGCGCCCGGTTTCTCGCGCCGTGGCGACCACGGCCTCGGCCTCGAGATTGGTGGTGGCAATGGGCTTTTCCAGAAACACATGCGCCCCCGCCCGCATGGCCTTGATCGCATAGTCGGCATGGGTGTTGGGCCAGGTATTGATCGAAACGGCCTCGGGCCGCAGCTCTGCCAAGGCGTCTTCGTAGTCCTCGAACAGCGGGTAGCCCTGCAGTTCTTCCGGGATCGGCTTTTGTGTGATCGTGCGCGAACAAAGGCCTACGATCTGGAAGCCCGGGTTGCGGTGGTAGGCGCTCGCATGGCTAGCGCCCATATGGCCGAGGCCCACCACCAGAATTCGCACAGGTGCCGCCATGATCGCCCCTCCCCCGCTGCCCTGCCCCGAGGCTATCCGGGCCGCGTGCGGCTAAGCAATGGCCTTGCTGCCGGATCTTGCAGGCCAGATGCCACGATGCTCTGCTGCCCGAGAGGGGAACGGGGCAAGCAAACATGACGCCGGCAATCGTCTTTGACCTGGATGGCACGCTGATCGACAGTGCACCTGACCTGCATGTGGCTCTGAACCTGACGCTTGCGGAACAGGGCGTGGCGCCCATGTCGCTGGAACAGACAAAGGGCTTCATCGGGCATGGTATCACCAACCTGGTCGATCAGGCCCGGCAGGCCAGCGATCTGCCCGCCGCGCAGCAGGCCGAAATGGTGAAGGCCATGTTCCGCCATTATCTCGCAAGCCCTGCCGTTCTGACACGGCCCTATCCGGGGGCAGCCGAGGCGCTGATGAGTCTTTCGGCCGCTGGCTTCGCCCTGGGCCTGTGCACCAACAAGGCGCTTGTCCCCACGCTGGAAATCCTGGCGACGCTGGGCCTGCGGCAGTACTTCGGCAAGGTGATCGGCGGCGACAGCCTTCCCCAGAAGAAGCCCGACCCCGCCCCTCTGCTGGCGGCATGCGAGGGCATTGGCCGTCCCGCGCTCTTTGTCGGCGACAGCGAGGTGGATGCCGCGACTGCCGCCGCCGCCGGTCTGCCCTTTGCGCTGTTCACCAAGGGTTACCGCAAGGCCCCCGTCGCCGACCTGCCGCACGCGCTGGCATTCGACGACTACAGCGAACTTTCCGCGAGCGTCCTCGGCGGCCGCTTGGCCCTGGGGCTCTGACAGGCACGGCGGCAGATCGGATCACCGCAGGCGCATCTCGGATTTCGCATCGAAGGCCATGACCTGGGCCGCGTCATGGCCGATGCCCACCAGATCACCAATCGCAATCTTTGGGTCTTCGCGCGCCTCGATGACCAGCTTGTCGCCCGTCGGGCCGATCACATGGATATAGCTGACACCGCCAAGCGCCTCGATCACCTCGACGCGATGGCTGTTGCCGGCGACAAGCGAAAGGTGCTGCGGGCGCAACCCGATCGTGACTTCGCTGCCCGCAGGCGGCAGTCTTGCCGGTGTTGAGACAGGCGTTGCCAGACCCGGGCAGTCAAGCGCTCCGCCTGCCCCGACCCGGGCTGCCAGAAAGTTCATGGCTGGGCTGCCGATGAAGCCCGCGACAAACTTGTTGTCTGGGTCGTGATAGAGATCGAGCGGTCGTCCGACCTGCTCTACACGTCCGCCCCGCAGGACCACGATCTTGTCGGCCAGCGTCATCGCCTCGACCTGATCATGTGTCACATAGATCATCGTTGCACCGATCTCTCGATGCAGGCGCGCAATCTCGACGCGCATCTCGACCCGCAATTCGGCATCCAGGTTCGACAACGGCTCGTCAAACAGAAACACTTCGGGGCCGCGTACGATGGCGCGGCCAATCGCCACCCTCTGTCGCTGACCGCCCGACAGGGCCTTTGGCTTGCGGCTAAGATAGGGCTCCAGTTTCAGGATGCGGGCCGCCTCCGACACCTTGCCTTCGATCTCGGACTTTGGATGGCCCGTCATCTTGAGCCCGAAGCCCATGTTCTCGGCCACCGTCATATGGGGGTAAAGCGCGTAAGTCTGGAACACCATGGCGACGCCGCGTTCGGAAGGGTCGGCCTGGGTAACGTCGCGCGCCCCGATGCGGATCGTGCCCTCGGTCGTCTCCTCCAATCCGGCAACCATCCGCAGTAGGGTGGATTTGCCGCAGCCCGAAGGCCCGACGAACACGCAGAACTCGCCATCCTCAATCGCAAGATCGACGCCATGGATGACCTGCGCTTCGCCATATCTCTTGACGACCCTCTGCAGTGTGACTCCGGACATTTCGGTTCCTCTCCCCTAATTCGGTTGCGCTATTCCTGCTCTGGGAAGCGCCAGTTTTCGGTGGCCGTCGCGATTTCGACGGCTGTCTCGCGGATCCTCGGGGCCAGCAGACCCAGGGCATCAAGGCTGGTCCGGGCGGTGGTCGACGTGACCGACAACGCACCCATCACCTTGCCTGCCCGCGTCAGGATCGGAACCGCGACGCAGATGATGCCGGGTTCGTGTTCCTCGCGGTCGAAGGAGAAACCCCGGCGGCGAATCGCTTCCAGCTCATCCAGAAGCCGCCCGGGGGTATCCAGCGTCTGCTCGGTGAAGCGGTGGAACGACTGGCGTTGCAGGGCAGCGTCCAGCGCGTCCGGCGGCAGGTGGGCCAGCATCGCCTTGCCCACTCCGGTGCAATAGGCAGGGCCGACCTTGCCGGCCTGGCTGAACATCTCGACCGGTCGCTGGGCGTTGCGCTTGTCGACATAAAGGACCTGTCCCTCGTCAAGTTGCGCAAGGTGGATCGTCTCGCCCAGATCTGCAGAAAGCCTGTCGATATAGGGCCTTGCCAGCGGCGCGAGCGAACTTTGCGCCCAGGCGGCATGGGCCAGCCTGACCAGGCGCATCCCCGGTGCATAGGTCTGACGTTCGGGGTCGAAGGCCAGCATGTTTTGATGCGTCAGCGTCTGGAGCAACCGGTAGAGCGTGGCTTTCGGATAGCTCGCTTCCGCCAGCAGATCAGTAAACCGCACAGGACGCCCCGCCTGAGCCACGAGGTCAAGCACATCCAGCGCCTTGCCCACCGTTCCGTCGCCGCCCGGGCTGCCCGAACCGTCCGCTCCCATGTCGCCCTCCCATGCGCCCTGTTGACAGACTAACCGAAGCGCCGCATAGTTTTCAATATTCAAGACGAAGTTTCACTATATGGAACCACCAAGGGAGGAAACGATGGTCCATAAGGCAACGGGCGTGCTGGCCCTGACGGCAGCACTGCTCATGACGACTTCAGCCCTCGCGCAGGACAAGCGCGTCGTGACATGGAATGCTGACTACGATCCGATTCCGCTGGCCGCGTCCGAGGCGCTGATCGCCGATTTCGAGGCCGCGAACCCGGAGATCGACATCCAGCTGACCAACTTCGATCACGAGGCGTACAAGAACGCGATCCGCAACTTCCTGACCGCCGACCCGCCGGATCTGGCGAACTGGTATGCCGCGAACCGGATGCGCCCCTTTGTGGAAGCCGGTCTCTTTGCCGACATTTCCGACGTCTGGGCGGACAACGGGCTGAACGAGTCGCTCGCGTCATCGGTGCTGTCGTCCACGATCGACGGCAAGCAGTACGCGATCCCCTATACCTACTACCAGTGGGGCATCTACTACAACGTCGACGCCTACAAGGCGGCTGGCGTCGAAGTGCCTGGCCCCGACGGTATCACCTGGGAGCAGTTCCTCGCCAATTGCGAGAAATTCAAGGCTGCCCAGATCGACTGCGTGACCACCGGCTCCAGCGCGCTCTGGCCGGTTGCAGGGATCTTCGACTACCTGTCGCTGCGCACCAACGGCTATCAGTTCCACAGTGACCTGGCTGCCGGCAAGATCTCCTGGACCTCGCCCGAAGCCCGGGCGGTCTTTGCCGAGTTCGGCAAGCTGCAGCCCTATGTCACGGCCAACCATGCCGCCATCGACTGGCAGGATGCGGCCGCGATCTTCGTGCAAGGCAAAGCTGCGAACTATGTCATGGGCAACTTCGCGGTCGGCGTCTTCAAGGAAGGCGGGATGACGAATGAGAACCTCGGCTTCCTGGTGTTCCCGGAAATCACTGCAGGCATCCCCCGTGCCGAAGAAGCCCCGACCGACACGATCCACCTGACGAGCGGCGCGAAGAACCCCGACGACGCGAAGAAGTTCCTGGCCTACATGGCCAGCCCTGAAGCGCAGTCGAAATGGAACTCGGCCGTGGGTCAGCTGCCGACGAACAAGAACGCCACGGTCGACCCGGCCGATCCGTTCCTTTCGGCCGGATTTGCGGCGCTGTCCACGGCGAATGGTGGCATTGCCCAGTTCTGGGACCGTGACGCGGATGCTGAGTACGCCAAGGCCGGCATGGAAGGGTTCCAACGGTTCCTCGTCCAGCCCGAAGCCCTGGAGGAAATCCTGGCCCAGCTTGAAGCGACTCGTCTGCGCCTCTACCCGCAATGATCTGAACCAGGGCGGGTGCCCCTTGCCATGGGGGCACCCGCATTCCGTTCCGGGGGGGACCAGATGGCACAGGCATCCGATATCAGCGCAGCGGCCCCTGCCAGGCAGACCAAGGGGCGATGGAGCCAGCGGGCCCTTGCGCCCTGGCTGTTCCTCGCGCCCGGCCTGTTCATGTTCACAGTCTATGTGACCTGGCCTATCATCCAGAGCCTCACACTTTCGCTCTATGACTGGAATGGGCTCTACAACAAGGATGGCGAGTTCACGGGGACTTTCGTCGGCTTTGGCAACTACCGCGAACTGCTGGCCGACCCCGCCTTTGAGACCTCGCTCTGGAACAACCTCAAGTGGCTGGTCCTCTACATGCTGGCCCTGCCGATCGGCCTGTTCATCGCGATCTTCCTCAACCAGACGGTGCGGGGAATACGCCTCTACAAGTCGCTGTTCTTCTTTCCCTTCGTCATCAGCCAGGTCGTCGTCGGTCTGATCTTCGCCTGGTTCTACGCGCCGAACTTCGGTCTGCTCTACCTTCTGTCCGAGGCGGTCACCGGCCAGGGGACGGCCATCCTGGCCGACCCCGATCTTGTGACCTACGGCATCATTGCCGCCGGTCTCTGGCCGCAGATCGCCTATGTGATGATCCTGTACCTGACGGGCCTGAACAACGTCGCGCCCGACCAGATCGAGGCCGCGCGGCTGGACGGAGCAAAGGGCTGGCGGATGCTGTGGTATGTCGTGCTGCCGCAACTGCGCCCCGCGACCTTCATCGCGGTGATCGTGACCGTCATCGGTGCGCTGCGCAGCTTTGACCTTGTGTCGATCATGACAAGCGGAGGGCCGTTTGGCTCCAGCCGGGTGCTGTCCTACTACATGTACGAGATGGCCCTGGGGGAGTACGGGTTCCGCATGGGTTATGGTGCAGCCATCGCCGTGGTCCTGTTCGCGATCATGATGATCTTCATTTCGGGCTTCATCTGGAAGATGTGGCGCGACGAGACGGAGCGCTGAGATGTTTCCCCGCCCGATCCAGCAGGCCGGCAACGGCACCCAGTGGCTCTACACGGTTGCCCTGCCCATTTCGCTCCTTCTCTGGCTCTTCCCGCTACTGGGCGTCGCACTGACATCCCTGCGCCCGGCCTCCGATCTTGCCCAGGGCAACTACTTCGGCATGCCCTCCGGCATCGCGTGGGAGAACTACGTCTACATCTTCACCGAAACGCCGATCGGGCAATACATGGTCAACTCGCTCTGGGTGACCATACCCACGGTCATCGGGGCAGTCGGCCTGTCGCTGATGACCGGCTTCGCGCTCGCCATCTATGGATTTCGCGGCAACATATTGATCTTCTTCATGTTTGTAGCCGGAAACTTTGTGCCCTTCCAGATCCTGATGGTGCCGGTCCGCGACATGACGCTGCAACTGGGCATGTATGACACCTGGTATGGTCTGGCGCTGTTCCACATTGCCTTCCAGACTGGGTTCTGCACCCTCTTCATGCGAAACTTCATCAAGGCCCTCCCGTTCGAGCTGATCGAGGCTGCACGTGTCGAGGGCGTGACCGAATGGCGCATCTTCTGGTACATCGTGCTGCCGCTGATGCGGCCCGCCATCGCGGCGCTGTCGGTCCTTGTCTTCACCTTCATCTGGAACGACTTTTTCTGGGCGACAGTTCTGACCCAGGGCGTTGACAGCCAGCCGATCACTGCCGGTCTTTCATCCCTGAATGGTCAGTGGATCGCGCAGTGGCATCTGGTGTCGGCCGGGTCGATCCTGGCGGCGCTGCCGCCTGTCGCGATGTTCTTCCTGATGCAGAAGCACTTCATTGCCGGTCTGACGCTCGGAGCCGTGAAATGAGGCTGTGGCGGCTGGAGGCCGGCCGGCAGACGCTGGTCATTGCGGCGGAAGATGCCCTGCCCGAGGTGATCTACTGGGGCGGGCGGCTGCCCGAAGGCGAGGATCTGGCCATGCTGGCCGCCGCAGGCCGGCGCGATGTGACGGGCGGCATGCTCGACGCGCTTCCGGCGCTGTCACTATCGCCCGAGCCGGGCCGTGCCTTTCAGGGGCAACCCGGCATCGTGCTGGCCGGGGCCGATGGCTCGCCCTTGCTGCCCGTCTTCCGCTTTGCCGGAGCCGAGGCCGCTGATGGGCGGCTTTTGTTGCGCAGCAAGGCCGAGGGCCTGACGCTCGAGCACGAGATTGCTGCCCAGACGACGGGTGTGTTCACGCTGATGACCCGCCTTCTGGCGGATAGGCCGATCCGCGTACACTGGCTTGCCGCACCCATCCTGCCCGCGCCGCAGGACAGTGACGAGATGATCGACGTATCGGGCAAATGGACGCGCGAGTTCCAGTTGAATCCTGTGCCCTGGACCCCCGGCATCCATCTGCGCGAGGCGCGGACCGGCCGATCGGGACATGAAAACCCACCCTGGTTGATCCTGCCCGAACGCGGCGCGACGAACGTCCGCGGTACCGTCTACGGCCTGCATTACGCCTGGTCGGGCGGCCATCGCATGATTGCCGAGGAACTCTCGGACGGCCGCAGGCAAGTGCAATTCGGCCATGCCTGGGGGGCCGAGACGCAACCCGGAACACGGTTCGAAACCGCACCTCTGATTGCCGTTTGGTCCGATGCCGGGCTCAACGGCATGGGCGTGATCTTCCAGCATGACCTGCGCGACCGGGTGGTGACATGGCCCGATCCGGCCCGCCCGCGGCCCGTCCATTACAATTGCTGGGAAGCGGTCTATTTTGATCATGATCTGGCCGATCTCTCCGAGATCGCGGCCCGGGCCGCCCGGATCGGGGCCGAGCGCTTCGTGCTGGACGACGGCTGGTTCGGGCGTCGCGACGATGACACGACCAGCCTTGGGGACTGGGTGGTGGACCGCCGCAAGTGGCCCGAAGGCCTGCACCCCCTGATCGCCGAAGTGCACCGCCTGGGCATGACGTTCGGGCTTTGGTTCGAGCCCGAGATGGTGAACCCCGACAGCGATCTCTTCCGCGCCCATCCTGACTGGATGCTCGGCCCGCGCGACCAGGTGGCCGGGCGCAACCAGATGGTGCTGGACATGGCCCGCCCCGAAGTGCGTGATCATCTGTTCAACATGATGTCGGCGCTGCTGGAAGAATACCCGATCGACTACATCAAATGGGACCACAACCGGCTGCTGCCGGTCGTGGATGCTGCACAGGCCAGGGGCAGCTATGCGCTTTTCGCTCGGCTGCGTGCCGCCCATCCGCAGGTCGAAATCGAAAGCTGCGCCTCGGGTGGTGGACGGGTCGATGCCGGCATCCTGGCGTTGACGCAGCGTGTCTGGCTTTCGGACAGCAATGACGCGCTCGAGCGACTGCGCATCCAGCATGATGCCGCCCTGTTCCTGCCTGCGGCCGTGACGGGTGCCCATGTCGGACCGCGTGTCAGCCATACCTCGGGACGGAACCTTTCGATGGATTTCCGCGCCTGGATCGCGGCTCAACGGCACATGGGCTTCGAGATGGACCTGCGCGAGTTGACCGAGGCCGAGGAGGCGACCCTGGCAGAGGTCACCGCCTGGTGGAAGGCAAACCGCGCCTGGATGATGGCGGGCGAGATACGCCGGTTGGACAGTGCCGATCCTTCGGTCATCGCCGAGATTCAGATTGCTGCGGATGGCGGCAGGTTCGTCGTCTTTGCGGGCCAGATCGATAGCAGCAAACAGAGCTTGCCCCGGCCGCTGCGACTGACCGGCCTTGAAGCCGCCGAGCGCTACAGCGTAAGTCTGCGCAATGCTGACGTCGCCCCGCGGCAGAGCCGTGGGCCAGTGGCCCTGAAGACCGGGTCGCTGGTGCTGTCCGGCGCGGCACTCATGGCCCAGGGACTGTCGCTACCGGTCGCGTGGCCTGGGTCGGTCTGGGTTGTCGAGGGCGAGCGGCTGAGGTGAGCGGGTGGCCATGCCCGCGCAGGGAAGTGAAGGCGGAGGCTGTAGGTTGCAGAAGTTAGATCCCCAATGGATCGCGGTGGACTGGGGCACCACCCATCTGCGCGCCATGGCAATGGGTCCCCGCGGCCTTTTGGCTGAAGCCAGCTCCGAGGACGGCATGGGCCGGCTTGCGCGAGAGGCCTTCGAACCTGCGCTGATTGCCTTGATCGAGCCTTGGCTTTCGGGCACCCGAAGCGTGCCTGTTCTGGCCTGCGGCATGGTGGGTAGCCGCCAGGGCTGGCAAGAGGCGCCCTATCGAACGGTTCCCTGCACCCCCTTTGATCCAGGCAGCCTTGTGCGGGTTCCGACGGCGGACAGCCGGGTCGCGGTGCAACTGGTGCCCGGGCTGAAGCAGATGAAGCCCGCCGATGTGATGCGCGGCGAAGAAACCCAGGTCGCCGGCGCGCTGGCCTTGCAGCCCGGTTTTGACGGGGTCATCTGCCTGCCGGGCACCCATTCGAAGTGGGCGCAGATCAGCGCGGGCGAGGTTGTCAGCTTCCAGACCTTCATGACCGGAGAGCTGTTTGCATTGCTTTCCGAGGCCTCGGTCCTGCGCCACGGTCTGACGGCTCCGGGCTGGCACGACAGCGCCTTTGACGAAGCAGTCTCCGACGCCCTGTCGCGCCCCGAGCGGGTGGCCGCGCGGCTGTTCGGGCTGCGGGCTGAAGGACTGGTGGCCGGACTTGATGCGGCGACGGCCCGGGCCCGACTGTCGGGTCTTCTGATCGGGCTCGAGCTGGCGGGCGCACGGCCATACTGGCTTGGCCAGCCCATTCTCCTGGTGGGCGCCGAGCGGCTTTCGGGTCTCTATGCGCGCGCCTTGGCGGCCCAGGCCGTTCAAGCCACGCATCTTTCTGCCCGCGAGACTGTGATCGCCGGCCTGTCCGCTGCGCACCGAGGCCTGATGGAGACCAGCAGATGAGCCGCAAACTGATCGCCATCCTGCGCGGCATCACGCCGCCGGAAGCCTTGCCCGTGGCCGAAGCGCTGGTTTCGGCCGGCATCACCCGGATCGAGGTGCCTCTCAACTCACCCGATCCGCTGACGTCCATCGCGACGATTGCCCGGGCCCTGTCGGCCCGGGCACAGATCGGGGCTGGTACCGTTCTGACACCGGCCGAGGTCGCCCAGGTGGCCGCTGCAGGCGGGACGCTCATCGTTTCGCCAAACTGTGATGCCGCCGTGATAGCGGAGACCAAGGCGCGCGGCATGGCCAGCTTTCCTGGGGTGATGACGCCGACCGAATGCTTCGCGGCGCTGGCCGCAGGTGCGGATGGGCTGAAGTTCTTCCCGTCCTCGCTGATTGGTCCGGACGGCGTAAAGGCCATCCGCGCCGTTTTGCCGAAGGGCACGCAGGTCTATGCCGTGGGTGGCGCCGATGCCTCGAACTTTGCGACTTGGCGCAAGGCCGGGGTGGATGGCTTCGGCATCGGCACTGCGCTCTACACACCCGGCCTGAGCGTTGAAGACGTGGCCTTGCGGGCGCGGACCATCGCCGCCGCCTATGACGAGGCGATGGCATGATCCCGATCTTCGATGACCGCCGCTGCGAACTCGGTGAAGGCCCGCTCTGGCACCCCGCGCGAGAACAACTGTTCTGGTTCGACATCCTGAACAACCGCCTGCTGAGCCGGACCGAAGGTGAGGCGCAACAGTGGCAATTCGCCGAGCGTGTCTCGGCAGCGGCCTGGGTGGATCATGATCGGCTGCTCATCGCGTCCGAGACTTCGCTGTTCCGTTTTGATCTGATCACCGGCGAGCGGCGGCAAGTCTGCGCGCTCGAGGCCGCGAATGCCCAGACACGGTCTAACGACGGGCGGGCGGACCCGCAGGGTGGATTCTGGATCGGCACGATGGGCAAGAAGGCCGAGGCCGGCGCAGGGGCGATCTATCGCTACTATCGGGGCGAGCTTCGCAGGCTCTACCCGGGCATCAGCATTCCAAACTCGATGTGCTTTTCGCCCGACGGCCGGACGGCGCACTTCTCGGATTCCGCACAGCGCAAAGTGATGCGCGTTGCGCTCGACTCCGAGGGCTGGCCAGTCGGAGAGCCGCAGGTCTTTCTCGACCTCGGGCCGGATGCAGGCGAACCGGATGGCGCCGTGGTCGATCAGGCGGGCACGCTCTGGCTGGCGGAATGGGGCATGGCGCGTGTGGCGGGCTATGATCCGCAGGGGAGGCAGGTGGCTGTCATCCCCACGGGCGCTCGCCAGACC